>Ga0247720_100232_pt1 | contig 25332 bp, 21 predicted proteins | sample MSEWel2015_12_15_FD_189078 | JGI IMG/M metagenome (GOLD analysis project Ga0247720, IMG submission 189078) | Subsurface sediment microbial communities from gas well in West Virginia, United States - MSEEL Well Study Marcellus 3H_2015_12_15 | ecosystem: Environmental > Terrestrial > Deep...
TATAATCCCTTTGTGGGGTGTTCTCGTAAAAGTAACTTTTACAGAACATGCACTAAAACGTCTCAAAAGCAGAACGTCTATCAATACATTAGACATCCTTCAATCCCTGGAGGCTGCTGAATCAAAAATAAAAAAACTGAGGGGAAAACAGCACAGATTTGTAATATTCGATCATGTACTAAAAACAGCCTACATGGCCGTATTCGACAATCCAAACAGCATAGGTATAATAACAGTTTACAAAAACACAAACCCGTGGATTGAAGGCGGACCAGACATAATCATGAGGACAAAAAAGGAGCTGCGGAGATACGTCTCCGTATAGCTCCTTTTTAAATTTATCAAAAGGAGGAAGTGAAAATGGAACAGATAGTTTATTTTTCAGGGAAAGTAAAAGAATTAAACAAATTTTTAAAAATGCTTTATACAATACACGGGAAAATAGTTGCAGTTGACATTGACAATACCCTTATCAATGTCAACAAGGAATTAAAGAAAACAGGATACAACATAAATTTATATCCCAATCCCGAACTAACAGAAGATTTTTGGGTTTCTGAAGAAGGGATAAACATTCTTTTCAATGCAGGCCTTATTCCTACTACAACAAAATTTATAGCAACTTTCATTACACTTGGTCCAGAAGTAGTTTTTGTAACGAGCAGAAACTTAAAATTAAAAGCCCTTACAGAAGAGTGGGTAAGGAAATATTTTCCTGGTTTTGAGGTATATTTTACAAAAGAAAAACATCTTCTTGATGCTGATATATACTGTGAAGACGATCCTCAACAAATACAAAAACTTATTTCTTTAAATAAAACTGTAATCATTCCAGAGTGGCCTTACACAAAAGATTTTCGTGTCTATAAAAATGCTATACTTTACAGTTTTTAAAGGAGGGGATTTAAAAATGTCCAATTACGATTATGACAAAAGGCTTTCTATACTAAACGTCGCAAAAAAACTCGGAATAAATATTCTAAAAAGAGCTTCAAGTGAAGAATACATTGCAAGATGCCCGTTCTGCGGAGATTCAAAAAATCCAACGCACGGGCATTTGTATTTAAATATTGAAAAAGATGCATATCACTGTGTACGCTGTGGAAAAAAAGGATATGCAATCGGTCTGTACGCCAAAATGCGAGACATCGACAGAAAAGAGGCGTACAAAGAGCTTATGGAAAAAGAGGCTGATGAAAATATCATTTTAACCCCTCCTGTAAAAAAAGTTAAACAAAACACTGTAGCACCAATCGGAATAAGAGATAGAACCTACAGGGCTTTTCTAAACAAACTTATTTTAAACCCTGAGCACCTGCGAAACCTCATCAAAAGAGGGTTATCATGGGAGGAAACAGCAAAAAATCTCTATAAGTCCCTGCCGGAAGAACCCCAGCAGCGCTGGGGAATATGTAGGGAGTTAATAAAGGAAGGGTATAACCTAAAAGGTATTCCGGGTTTTTACCAAAGAGAAAAGGACGGAGAAAAGTACTGGGATTTTGTAGATTACAAAGGCTTTTTAATCCCTGTAAAAGACGTACAGGGACGGATACAGGGCTTTCAAATAAGACTGGACGAAGAAGAGTTCGGAAAATATGTCTGGTTCTCGTCCAGAAACAAATTAAACGGCACACCTGCCCATGCATGGCAGGGAGTCCATGGAGAGCCTTCTAAAGTTGTTATTATCACTGAAGGCCCCCTAAAGGAGGATGTAGCACATTATCTATCACGTTTTACGTTTGTGTCTGTACCTGGAGTTACAGCAATAAAAGGAATAGAAGTTGTACTAAAGGAATTAGAGGCAGAAAAGGTTTATATTGCTTTTGATATGGACGTACTAACAAACCCGGCAGTACAGAAGGCAAAAGAAAAGTTGGAAAGAAAACTCGTTGAAGCAGGTTTTGAAGTTCGCACAAAGACATGGGACAGCAGATACAAAGGGATAGATGACTACCTCCTAGCGCAGAGAAAGCAAAAACAAAAGCAAGTTGTGTGAGAGAGGCTTTTGGCCTCTCTTTTTTTAAATTTTGAAGAAGGGGAGTTTAAAATTGGATAAGATTTTAAAACTAATAGAGCTTTGGGGAAGTGAAGGCTGGATAGAGTTTTCTCCTCATTCATTAGAACGAATAAATGATAGAAGCATAGTTAGAGAATTAATTCCAGATACTATTAAAAGTGCTGAAGAAGAGCTTGGAGACGGTAAAGTTAATCAAGATTTTGTTATTATAAATACTTTTGCAAATATAACCATAGCAGGGACATTTGAAAAACCAGATAAAATTGTTATTAAAACAGTGGTTGATAAAGGAGAAAATTTCATTCCCAAAAGAAAATGACATAGTTTATAGATAGTGTAAAATTTCAGTAGGTAACGAATCAGGAAAATGAGGTATAGATGTAGAAAAAAAGACCTCACCGGAAAAAATCAAAAATCAAAACAAAGGAAAGTGAGGTCAGAGATAAAATAAAAAAGATAATGCAGCCGGTGCAACAGGGGAAAAAAGAAAATACACGGAAGAAAACATAGAAGAATGGTTAAGAGTTTCATTACCGATACTGGAAGGTCCATTTGCGAGCAAGCCATGGATAAAATACGTTTTAAAGGAATTAATACGAGCAAATGGATTAGCAGTAGGTATTTGAGGAGTAAACAATTCTAGTATATATTTTACATTAAAAAAGCAAAAAAAGAAAGCGGATATTTATGATTTATTGAAGTAATAATTTAACATAATTAGCAATATATATAAACTGCTAATTTTAAACTCCTAGATTTTTAACGGTGAGGTCAGTTGTAAAAATTTTTTACCTACGAAATCTTGACACGGACCCCTGTTATAAAGGAGTTGCTGCACCTTTATTTTTATGTTAGAATAATTCTAAAAGAGTATTTTTGTGTGAAAATAAAAAGGAAAAATTCAAAGAGTATGGGCTTATAAATAAAAATTGTTCTAAATTAACAAAAAATTTCCATAATTTAAAATAGATTGTTTCTTACTTTTTATTACAGCCTCACTGCAAAAACATCTCTCTTGTTTCGCTTTTAAATAACCTAATATGGGTTGATAACGTAAGAAGGGAGAGGTTTTAAAAATATTGAAGCCTCAGTTTTTAATGAACTATATGGGTTGATAACACCTTTGAATCTTCTTATATAGTTCTGACTAAAGGTGTTTTTAACAAACTATATGGGTTAATAACTTTCCTACTTGTTCTATATGTTCACCTATTTCTAATACGTTTTTTTATGAACTAGGTGGGGTGAACATTTTTTTCATTTCACCTATATAGGTTTTTTTTAGAGAACTTTTAATCTAAAAACGTCTATCTTTGCAAACTTTGCGTATAAATCCTAAGTTGCAGCAAGATCTTCAAATATTGGATTCCGTAGAGGCTTTTTTGTTTTTACTGACAATCCGCTTTTATCTCATCAATAAATTCAAAAGGATTCCCGCCGGCTTATCCTAAAATTTTGCTAAAAATATAAAAAAATTTCCTTAAAAAAGAAGGAAAATATTATTTTATGTCGAATATATTAAAATTGGATTGGTTATCCATTTTTTTGACATGATCCAATAGAACTTATGCGGCTGTTTCGGCGCCCATAAGTTCTATTGGTGGTAATAAAAGCAAAGGAAATCGGAGGCAGTGCTGTTAAGCACTTACATCCGAGAGGTAGAGTATTTGCTTTTTCGAAAGCTTTGTTTTTTTGTAATAAAAAAAGATTAATCATACGAAATCTCTAATTTATTTAATACTTAATTTAATAACATTCTTGCTGTTCTAGCATTTGGTGCTTCAAAATAAGCTTTCGTTTGGCATGTATTTCTTTATTGTAAAGCTTAAGGAAGAAGCAAATTTGGTTACATATATTGTGATTTTGATGCTGCTTGACGAGCTATATTTGAATACATTGAGTCTTGGTATAATAGAAAAAGACTTCATAGTAGCATAGGCTATATGACTCCACAGGCAATTTGAGAGCATAGTTAAAAAGTTAGCATAAAAATTTCGAGTTTTTGTGTCTACTATATGGACGTAAAATCCAATAATATTTTACACTATCCTTATGGAAGGTTATTTAACTACATGCGTTAAGGTGATATACTCAAAAATAGTAAAATATAATATACAGTTCAAGGGTGTAAACTATGATTATACGGTATTGTGATAACTGTAAGTTAGAATATTACGATTTATATTTGTCTGAGTGTCCAAAATGTAACAAAAAAATGTCTTTAACTTCAAAAATATACTATTGTGAGAAATGCAATATACCAATTTATACCGATAAGTGTGAAATATGTGGGTCTTATGGCAAATATCTAGCTACGGATGTTCGACCAGTTTTTCCAAAAGAAAGGTTACTAATAGAAATAATACTTAAAAAACCTCTTGAGTTCAGATACTCATCAGTTTGGGCTGATATTACTGGTAATAGATATTTCATAGATGGTAAAGAATTGCGAATAAATAAAAAACAAATTTACAAAAATATATCAGAGGCAGATATAAAAGAAGTTCATCGTAAACTAAGAGAGATTGAAGATAAGGAAGGAGAAAAAAAATTTAATGAAATAATCAAAAAATTTATTGAGGCAAATGCTTTCCACTTTGAAAAGTTATTCTTTGATGCAAAAAATTTTATAAAAGAAAATACTAAAGGTTATAGTTTGGATGAAATATTTATATCTTTTAGCGGTGGAAAGGATTCTACAGTAGTTAGTGATTTGGTAATGAAAGCTTTAAGCACGTCAAAGATAATCCATATTCATGGGGACACTACATTAGAATTTCCTTTTACTACTGAGTATGTAAATAGATTTAGAAAAAACAATCCATATACCCCACTAATTATTGCAAGTAATAAAGATGCAAACTTTTTTGAATTGTGTGATATTTTAGGACCACCAAGCAGAGTGATGCGATGGTGTTGTACAGTCTTCAAAACTGGTCCGATCACCAAAAAAATTAATATACTTTTCAAAAATAAAGAAAAAGTGTTGACATTTTATGGAATTAGAAGTAGTGAAAGTAATAGCAGAAGTAAGTATAGTGAAGTTACTATAAGCCCTAAAATTACCAAGCAAGTAGTAATTTCTCCTATATTTAATTGGACAAATTTTGATGTATGGCTTTATATTCTAACCACAGGAATTGATTTTAATGAAGCATACAAGTTAGGCTATACAAGAGTAGGTTGTTGGTGTTGTCCAAACAATAGTGAGTGGTCGGAATTTTTATCACGAATATATATGATGGAAATGACCGAAAAGTGGGAAACGTTACTTGTGGATTTTGCAAAAAGGTTAGGGAAAGAAGATGCAGAAGTTTATGTTAAAGAAGGTAAGTGGAAGGCAAGGCAAGGTGGAGAAGGTTTAGAATATAGCACTAACTCAATTATCAGTTATAAACCTTGTAGCAGTGATGAAAACACTCTTTATTACGAACTTAAAAAGCCAATTTCTAAACAACTATATGAATATTTCAAACCGTTTGGAGAATTGAATTTTGAAATAGGAAATAAGTTATTGGGAGAAGTTTATGTTCTTGATAGGAACAAAAATGTAGTATTAAAGTTGCAGGGTATAGAGGGTGATACAAATTTAAAAGTCAGTGTATATGGCAATAAAACAAAAATAATAAAACAAAAAATAGATGCTCAAATTACTAAGTATCAGATGTGCATAGGGTGCTTGGCTTGTGAGGGAATTTGTCCTTTGGGTGCGATAAAAATCATTGGGAATGAGTACAAAATAGATGATAGTAAATGCATAAGATGTGGAAAGTGTATCCATTATTTTGATGGAGGATGTTATATAAGGAAGGTGTTAACTATAAAAAGAGGTGTTTAAGTATTATGGAAAGTATCAAATATAAATTAAAGGGGCATGGTTCGTTTTATATCAGAGAAGGCTGGCTTCAAAAAGGATTAAAGAAATTCCGATTAGTTGGGCCAGATTTGTTCAATAAAAAAGAAGCAAATGAGATTTTAGGCGTTGGAGCGAATATGGTAAGTGCCATAAAGTATTGGCTTATTTCAACAGGATTATTGGAATATAGTGATGATAAGAAAATTTTGAGGATTACATCATTAGGAGAAAGAATACAACAATATGATCCGTATTTTGAGGACTATTTTACATTGTGGATACTTCACTATAATATCGTAACTAACAAGGAATATTGTACATCATGGTATTTATTTTTTAATCACATAGATGCTAAATATTTTTCAAAGCAAGAACTTTTTGAGCTTGTGAAAGATAAATTTGAGAAAATTTTTAAACCAACAAAATATTCGACTCGGTCCCTAGAAGATGATTGTGAATGTATCATAAAAATGTATTTATACAATAGATATGAAGAAGTTCTACCTGAGGATAATCTAATATCTCCATTTGCTAAATTGGGTTTAATTAAATTAAAAGACAGAAAAAAGGGTGTGTATGAAAAAGGAACTCCTAATTTCACTTTGTTGTCGCCATTAGTTATTTTATATGCTCTCGCAGATTATTTAACTGGTAAGGCATCTATTGATTTAGAAGAAGCAGTCTTTAGAAGTAACTTGATTGGTAAGATATTCAATATCGATAGTTTTACTTTTTATCGATATTTGGAAATGTTAGAAAAGCAAGAATATGTCAAAATAGTAAGGACTGCAGGTCTACATACCCTTTATGTGAATTTAAATAGCAAAAATGATGTTTTGGAGGAGTATTACACTCATGAAGCAGGAGATAAATATGCCTATAACTAAGTATAGTGATTTCATTGAAGTAGAAGAAGCTTATAACTACTCAATAAATTTGAGGTATGATTTAAATAATTTACAAAAAATAAGAGCTTTTATACCAACAGAGAAGAATGTAGCACTACTAAAAAATTTATTGTTGAATGTGTTGAGCAAAAATAAGAAAGCCAATATTGTTATTGGACCTTATGGGAAGGGAAAATCTTATGTATATCTTATTCTACTTTTTATTTTGTCATTGCAAAAAGAAACTGGTAAGGAAAGTAGCGCAAAGATAGCTATTTTGAATGAATTAATTGAGAAAATAAGCGGAATCGATTCACAAGTTGTTGAAATAATTGATGAGATTATAAAGAAAAAGATCTCTTATATGCCTGTAATAATAAATTACTCATATAAAAATATTCAGCAGATGTTTTTATCAGCTTTAAATGAAGCAATTGAAAGGGAAAATCTTTCAAAGTTAAAGATTTTTACTTCATTTGATGCAGCAGTAGAAAAAATAAATTCATGGAGTAATGAATATCCAGAGGCTTCTGAAAAGTTGGAAGAATATTTGAAACAGTTGAACATTACAAAAAAAGATTTTATAAAGAAATTAAAAGAATACGATTTTGATACATATAACATATTTACAGAAATATACAAAAAAATTACAGCAGGTGCAGAATTTGATCCTTTATTAAATGATGATGTAGTAAATACATATAAAGCATTTTCATACAAGCTTAGAGAAACAAAGTTATATAATGGAATTTATATTGTTTTTGATGAATTTAGTAAATTTATTGAAGAGGCTGTAAGTGAAAAAAAGAATCCACAGCTAAAGATAATTCAAGATATAGCTGAAGCGGTTGAAAGAGATGGTGAAGGCCTAATTTTCTTTGATGGAATTATGCATAAACCATTTGACCATTATCTCAAAAATGCCCTATCAATACATCAAGATCAATTCAGAGCAATAGAGGGTAGGTTTAGAGAAATTTATTTCATAAATACAATGAAAGATGATTATAGTTTGATAGAACAAGTAATAAAGAAAGATGGAACAAAGTTTAACATTATTTGGAATAGATATAAAAACAAGATTGAGGAGGTATTTATACAGGCAAAAAGTTTGTTTTCACCCATATATAGTGAAGAAGAACTGAAAGAATTAGCTAAAAAGTGTTTTCCGTTAAATCCAGTAACGTTATTTGTATTGCCTAAATTATGTGAGTTAGCAGCACAGAATGAAAGGACACTTTTTACTTTTTTGACTGGACATGAAAAAGGAGGCTTTTTACATTTTATTGAGAAGAGGTTTAATGGGGATAAAATTGAATTACTAAATGTAGATGTGCTTTTTGACTATTTTGAATTTTCGTTCAAAAAAGAGATTTTTAACAAAAAAATAATAGAAATTTATTCAATTGTCCAAAGAGCATTACAATTAGCAGCTAGTGATGATGAAAGAAAGATATTGAAAGCATTAGCAATATTCTATATGGTAGACGAAACAGAGAGATTACCACCTAAGGAAGAATTTTTAAGATGTGCTTTGCAAATTGATGAAGAGAATTTTGAGAAAATTATTCAAGATTTACTAAGAAAAAAAATTTTGGTTAAGAGGAAGAGCAATCAATTTTTAGATTTTCTGGTTTCGAGGGTAGGAGACTTAGATGAAAAAATTAATTTGTACAAGACTTTGAAAGTAAAGGATGTAAATATAAGCCAAGTAATTGCAAAGATAAGAGGTTCAGAGTTTAGTTTGCCTCGAAGATATAATGATAATTTCGAAATGACAAGATACTTTTACAAAATATTTATGGAGTTGAAAGAATTAGAACGTATCAATGGATATAAAGACTTAGAAAATATAAAATTTGCAGATGGATATATAATATACTTAATATGGCACAATAAAGAAGACATAAAGAAAGCTATAGAAAAAATAAGACGAATAAATGACGAAAGAATTATTCTTTGTATTTCCCAGAGATCATTTGAAAAGATAGAAGAGTTGAGAGAATATTTGGCGTTACAACTCTTACTAGAAGAAGCAATAAAAGAGCAAGATGAAATGCTTATATGTAATTTGGAAATTTTATTAGAAGATGTCGAACAACTAATATATGATTATTTAGAAAATTTGTTTGATTACAATGCATGCCAGTTTTATACATGTAATAAAGGTATTCAAAGAATAGAAACTGAAAAGCAACTTAGTTCTTTTTTGTCTGATATATGCGAAAGAGTGTACAATTCAACTCCAATAATAAATAATGAAATGATCAATAAAAATAACTTAACATCTCAAATACAAAAAGCATTAACAGCAGCAATTGAGTATGTTTTAAAGGGAAAGTATGATGATATAGAAGGAAATAAACCAGAAAAGACTATATTAAAGTGTGTTCTCATAAACAAAGGTTTGTTAGACGAAGAATGCAAAGATTCTAATCTAAAAAAGGTATTAGAAGAAGTGGAAAGTTTTCTACAAAATGTCTCGCGGCAGAAGAAATCATTTAGTGTGTTATATGAAACCTTGCAAAACCCACCGTATGGTCTTAGAAAAGGAATTATACCTTTGTACTTAGCTTTTAAAATAAAAAATTTACTTTCTAACGCTGTGTTTTACTATAATGATAAAGAAATAGATTTTACTCCTGCCATCTTTAATGAGATAAATAAAAATCCTGGCCAATATTCTTTATTTGTTGATGAGAATGCAGTTGAAAAAGAAAGTTATCTTGAGAAGTTAGAAAGTCTATTTAGGGATTACATGATGGATAACAACAAAAGCAGATATGCAAAAATTTATCATGCTATGAGAAGATGGTATTTTTCATTACCTCCTATAACACAAAATACTGACAGAATTGAAATAGAAGAGGTTTGTTCTTTAGAACAATTGAAAGCTTTCAAAAGGGAGATTTCTAAAGTAGAACAAAATTCCTTTGAATTCATTAGTTATAAACTTTTGAAAATTTTTGATAGTAGTTCATATAAGGAAGTTGCTGTAAAAATAAAAGAGGTTAAGAAAATTCTTGATAATTATTTGGACGAAGTTATAAAAAGTATGGTTGCAGAGATTAAGGATATTTTAGGCATAGATAATGAAAGTACCTTTGCAAGTGGTTTGAGAAAGTGGTATTTATCATTACCTGAAATGATCAAAAACAGATTTACTAATGAGACAGTTAATTCTTTTTTGAAATATATAAAAATGTTAGATGATTATGAAGACAGAAAAATTGTATCTGATTTATCCTCAATTCTGTTGGGCATTGATATTTATAATTGGAATGATGACAGCTATAAAAAATTCATTGAAAAAATTAAGGATATAATTCGAAACTTGCGAGAACATAAGAATAAATCTATTACAGATTTTATAAAAATTTCGTATAACAATGGCAACAGTGAAGTGGCCAGAATATTAGAAAAGGTTGAGATTTCAGAAATAGGGAAAACATCGAAAAATGCTATAGAGGAGATATTAAATGAATTTGGTAGTTCAATTGACGATATTGAGAAACTTAATATATTAGTTTCAATCATATTAGAACATCTAAAGTGATTTGAGGGAGAGGAGAATGGAGAGAATTATATACTTAGATAATGCTGCAACAACATATCCTAAACCTCAGATAGTTTATGACCAAATGGATTATGTCAATCGAAATTTAGCTTTTAATGCAGGTAGAGGATTATATAAAGGTGCAAAAGATGCTGAAGAAATTATTGCTGAAACCCGAGCATTAATTGCTAAATTAGTGAACGTTAATAGAAGTGAATATGTCATTCTATTTCCCTCTGCAACAATAGCATTAAATGCAATTGTTAATGGATTGAGATGGGATAAAGCTTTTAATATTTATGTTTCTCCGTTTGAACATAACTCTGTCTTGAGACCTCTTTATAAAATATCCAAAAAGGGAAATATCAAAATAATAGAGTTACCATTTAATAAAGAAACGTTTGAATGGGATATTGATAAAACTAAGAAGCTTTTTGAAGAGAATAAACCTGATTATGTTTTTATAACTCATATTAGTAACGTGACAGGCTTTATTTTGCCAGTTAAAGAAATTAGTACTTTAGCAAAACAATATGGAGCGAAAGTTGTTTTGGATGCTGCACAATCAATGGGGCTTATAAATTTAGATTTGTACGAAGTGAATGCAGACTTTGTAGTTTTTGCTGGACATAAAAATTTATATGGGCCTTTTGGAGTGGGAGGCTTTATTGCAAATCCAAAAAGTTATTCCAAAGAAGTGTTAGAGCCATTTGTTGTTGGCGGTACTGGCAGTGATTCACTCAACCTTGAGATGCCAGAAAGCCTCCCTCAACGGTTTGAGGCAGGTAGTCCTAACATTGTGGCAATCGCTGGATTGAATGCGGCACTCAAATGGATTTCAAAGAAAAAAGGAGAAATGGAAAGAAAGGAAAAAGAACTTACACAAATCTTAATAGAGGAATTAAGAGATTTAGAAATCGAATTGTATTTGCCTTTGGATTTACAAAATCACATGGGAATAGTTTCCTTAAATTTAGATGGATATAGAGCTGATGAAGTTAGTTATATTTTGGACAGGAGATTTAATGTTGCGACCCGGGCAGGTTTTCATTGTGCAGCGTTTGTTCATAGATTTTTAGGCACAGTCGAAAGAGGCGGAACAGTAAGGATAAGTGTGGGATATTTCAATAATGAAAATGAAATCAAATATCTTGTTGACTGCTTGAAAAAGATTATTGCTTATTGAAATTTTGATATCGAAGGTGTAAAAGGGAAATGAGTTTTGATGAATTGAGCTTGAAAATGGTTTACAGGTCATCGAATGATGATATTGTGAGAGATTTTTTAATACCTGCTTTAGAAAAAACAGTAGTGTATAAAAGGGCAGTTGGCTTTTTTTCTTCTACATCTTTAATTGAAATCACAAAAGGTTTATATGGGCTGGTGAAGAACAATGGAAAGATATACATTGTTGCTTCACCAGCTTTAACTAAAGAAGATATTGAGGCAATTAGAAAAGGATATGAAAAAAGAGCTATTATAGAAAAAAGGATATTAGACTCATTTCAAGAGCCGAAAGACTATTTTGAAGAAGAAAGGTTAAATCTTTTAGCACATCTTATAGCAATGGGTTATTTGGATATAAAGCTCGCCTTTATGGAGAATGAAAATGAAGTAGGAATATATCATGAAAAGATAGGAATAATGATCGACAAAAAAGGAAATAAAATAGCCTTTACAGGATCTTTGAATGAAACAAAGACAGCTTATATGAATAATTTTGAATCTATAGATGTTTTCATGTCTTGGATGGGAGAAGACTCAAGAACAAGAGTGGAAGAGAAGGAAAAGAATTTTGACGATTTGTGGCATGATAGAACGTATAAAGTTAGAGTTATTGATTTTCCAAAAGTAGGATATGAGAGATTGAAAAAATATATGAAACCACATCTTGATTTAGACATTGATAAAAAACAATTCTTTGTGAATTATAAATCTGAAAAGAGAGAAAGTATATTTGTCAAACCCCAAGATTTACAATTTCGAGATTACCAGCTTGAGGCTATTGAAAACTGGCTCTCAAACAATGGACAAGGAATTTTCAACATGGCAACAGGTACGGGAAAGACTGTAACTGCACTGGGTGCTATAAGTAAACTTGCAGAAAAATTGAATTACAAAATTGCAGTTGTAATTGTTTGTCCGTTTCAGCATTTGGTTGAGCAATGGGCTGAAGAAGTTTGCAAGTGGAATGTAAAACCCATCATTGGCTATTCAGGCTCATCTCAAAAAGAATGGTTAAGTAGGCTGAAACAAACAGTAAGAGATTATAATTTGGGGTTTGTTCAAAATTTTTGTTTTATTACTACAAATTCAACATTTTCAACTAATGATGTACAGAAGCAACTTGCTAAATTAAATCGCAATTCTTTAATAGTAGCTGATGAGGTCCATTATTTTGGTGCAGAAAAACTTTCTAAAAAGTTATTAAACAATTTCACATATCGCTTAGGGTTATCAGCAACTATAGAAAGGCACTTTGATCCTGAAGGCACAAAGAAAATTTATGGTTATTTTGGAAATGAGTGCATTAATTATCCAATTGAGCTTGCTATTAAAAATGGAATGTTAACTCCCTATTACTATTATCCCATAGTAGGATATTTAACAGAAGAGGAACTTGTAGAGTACAACAGATTGTCCAGAGAATTAGGGAAATATATAGAAATTGATGAGGATAAATATGGAAATTATTATATAATACTAAATGAGAAAGCAAAGCAAATAGCATTAGAAAGAGCAAAGATTATTGCGGGTGCAAAGATAAAGTTGGATTTATTAAAAAGACATATAAAGCCTTATACTAATGATACCCATATACTGGTATATTGTGGTGTTTCGAATATGTCATATGAAGATTTTAAAGGTGATAATGACACAACAAAGTTTGGTATTAGGCAGATTGATGAAGTAACGAGGATATTGGGTAAGGAATTAAGTATGAAAGTTACAAGATTTACATCGAGAGAGTCAATCGAAGAAAGAGAATGGATCAAGAGAGAGTTTGAAAAAGGAGAAAAAATACAAGCAATTGTAGCAATAAAATGTTTGGATGAGGGGTTTAATATTCCAGCTATAAAAACTGCTTTTATACTTGCAAGCACAACAAATCCTAAGGAATACATACAAAGAAGAGGCAGGATTTTGAGGCTAGCTAAAGGCAAGGCATATGCCACTATTTATGATTTTGTTATATTACCAAGACCACTTGAAGAGGTTAAACATAAGAGCTGGGAAGAGGTAAAATATGATATTTCACTAGTTAGGCGGGAAATTGCAAGAATTGAAGAGTTTTGTAGAATATCTTTAAATTCAAGTGAAGGATTTGAGCTGATAAGCAAGATAAAAGAGGTTTATGATATGTTCGATGTTTTCAAAGGAGGATGAAGGTTATGGAGGAGATTATTGATAAGAGAAAAGCTAAAAGGATGTTAATTAAAATAATTGGTATAGAGAGAGAAAATTTAAAAACCAAGAAAGAAAGAAATATTGATATGGTGGAAAAATTGAAGAAAATTATTGAGGAGGAACTAAAAAGATGATATTAAAGCAACTAATCCTCAAGAATTTTAGGCAGTTTAAGGGGGAACAAGTCATTACATTTCCTGTTTATGGCAATAAAAATGTAATAGTTGTATGTGGTAATAATACTGCAGGGAAAACCACTTTGATTCAAGCATTTTATTGGGTATTATATGGAAAGGCAGATTTTAAAAGCAAAGGAAATTTGCTTAACTTAGAAATTGCTAACTCAATGAAAGAGGGAGATAAAGAAGAGGTGAAGGTCTCGCTCGTACTTGTTGACAGAGGTATTGAATATACTGTAACAAGGAAACAAGAATATATACACATTGGAGCAAATGAACCAAAACCTTTACCTTCCAAAATTGAAATGTTTTACAAAGATGAACAAGGAAATATAAAGCCAATCATAAGGGAATATGATATTATAGATACTATAAATAAAATCTTGCCTGAAGAACTCTCCTATTATTTTTTCTTTGACGGTGAGCGTATAGGTAATCTTGCCAAAAGAAATAAAGATGGCAAAGAAGAATTAACAACCGCGGTGCGTAATATTCTTGGGTTAGCAGAAATTGTAAATGCAATTGAGCATTTATCAGGCAAGCCCAAAAATAGTGTGATTGGTATGTTGAGAAATAGCTTAGATGAAAAAGGAGAAGAAAGAATAAAAGTATTGAAAGAAGCGATAAATAATTTAGAAATGGAAAAACAAGAAGTAGAGAGAATGATAAAGACTGTAGAAGATAATATAAAAAATTATGAGCAAAAGATAAATGACATAGAGGAAATTTTAAGAAAAAATGAGGAAACTGCTGCTCTACAGACTAAAATTGATTCAAACAAGAGGTTAATCAATACTTTAAATGAAACATTAAAAGAGAAGGAGAAAAGATTAAGAAGTATTATTCAAGATAAATTATTTGCTTTTTTTGTTACTCCGTTAGTTGAGAAAATAGAAAATGATTTAATTAAATTCAATTCATCTATTAAGGTTGTACCGAAAATATCTACCGAGACTATTGATTACATAATTCAACAAGGTGTATGTATATGTGGAAATAGAATTTTAAAAGACAGCGAGGAATACAAAAGGTTAGTAGCATTAAGAGAATATTTACCACCTAAATATATTGGAACAGCAGTGAATGAGTTTTTAGCAGATGCTTATTCATACAAAAATGATGGTAAGAGATTTATTGACGAGATAAAAGAGATTTACGAAGGAATTTGGCGTTGCAGAGAAGATATTAAGAATTTGGAAGAGGACAATGAAAATATAATGAAAAAAATAGGCGACAAAAAGGATTTGAGATATCTCAAGGGGGAAAAAGAAAATTGGATTAAGCTGAAACAGCAAGAAGAAAGTAGAAAGAGTGAGATGTATAAAAGGCTAGGAGTAATTGAGAAGGATATAGAGGAAAAAAACAAAGAGCTGAGTAAGTTAGCTGATAAAAGTGAGAACAACAGATTTATAAAGTTATGCATTAAATATGCTGAATATCTTTCTGATTCTTTGAAGAGATTTTACAAACAAAAAGAAGAAGAGATCAGAGAAAAGCTAAATGAAAAGGTAAATGAGATTTTTTTAAAAATGTATCATGGACAAGGGAGAAAAATAATTATTGATTCTAACTACGATTATCAAATAATAACTGAATATTTAAATGATGAATTGAAAAACAAAGCAGATGAATCAAGAGGCTTAGAAACCGTAATGAGTTTTGCATTCATCGGGGGAATAATACAATTAGCACGAGAAAAAATAACAAATAGTAGTAAGCTTAACTTTGGTTTTGAAGATGATGATGAATTTAATATAGAACTGGATACAGAGCCATATCCTTTAGTGATGGATGCCCCATTTTCAAATGTAGATGAAATTCATGTAGAGAGTGTTTCAAGAATTCTTCCTGAGATAGCAGAGCAAGTGATTATGTTTATAATGAATAAAGATTGGAACTATGCGCAGAAAGTACTAGAAAGCAAAATAGCGGCTAGATATGAGCTTCAAAAAATCTCTGAAACACATACAATTATTAGAAAAACTTAATATTTTATACAATATATAAGGAGGAGTACTATGTTTGAAAGAGAATATGCTTTTAAAGGGAAACATGCTACATATGTAAAGAAATTAAGTGAAGTTTTATTTCCCCGGTATATTGATGTGTATATCATAGCACCAATTGTTGGATTATACTATAACAGGACAGCTTCTATAGATGAAACTGAAGATGATACTGCTAAAATATTTGCTGAACAGTTAGTAGCTGAAAGAAAGCATTTAGAATTTGCATATAAATTAGTGATTTTGTGTTATAAAAATGATAATTTTAATGAGGATTTTGAAAAAAGAATAGAAAGAGTTTTTTCGACTGATGAGGAAGTAATAAAGGAAAATATGAAAATATTTAATGAGTATGTGTTAGGCGGAATTGAAGTTTTATATGAAAAAATAATAGAAGAAAATGATGGAGATTACATAGGTAACTTTGTAGAATTTGTCAATGATTTTCAAAGAGAAATCATGGTATCTAATGGAGAAAATAAACTAAGTGATTCAACGCTTATTAAAGAAATATTAAAAGATTATTAAATGTTGAAGTAATAAATTTGTTACGAATTAGCTCTGCTTTTGAGCATAGCAGGTCAAGTCCAAATTTTTGTGTAAAATCCCTCTGGTTAGAATATGAACTTTCTTTATCACCACCGTTCAATTCATTGTACTGCCTCTGCCCCCCTGGTGTCAAGGATACGCTATTGCCGGCTTTTGCTCGTCCTTGACAACGAGTGCTTTCGGCAGTTACTAAAAACTAAGGGGTGGTGATAAAGGGCATTTTATTGGAATAACCTTTTCATTTGATTTTTTGAAACCTCTTTTTGCTACTCAAAATACTCTCTCATGTCTAAAATACTTCCTTCCTGTTCTATTAATAAAGCTCCAATTAGACGAATACCAGATTCCAGACTTGGGAATATACGGTTAAAAAGGCCACTGGTAAATTTACCATTGCAAAGTCTTGAAACTCTTTAAGGGAAGGGTACCAACTCTAGTGACTAAATTTCTTGAATAGTAACCGTTACGATAGTCTTGCCTCTTTTCTGTTCTTTTATAGTATTCAGCTTTGATTTGCTCAGTAGCCTGAGTTACCAGGATTTGAGTGAGCACAGACTCTAAGAATTTAGCTAGCTTTTCATCTTTGGTTTTTTTTACAAAAAGGGCGCGTGGTGAAGACATATTTACCACCTAATTTATTACTAAATAGGGAACAAAAAGCCCATACTTTTCTGAAGACATCCTCAAGTAATATAGTTGGGAAAAGGAATACATGGGAGGAGACCAGAAGTTTTGAATCTCTAAACTTTTCAAACAGTGTCCTCCCATTCATTCCCTTACCGTTGTGAGGTCTATAAAAATTCTAGGTATCCTGCCACCTTTGAGCTCTTTCCATGAATTCATCTTTAAACCTATAAATTTTTGGTTGTATACTCCGTGACATTCTTTAGGCAGAGTACCTACAAAGGAATAAATTCTTTTTCGATTATATGAATCAGCGGTTGATGGTTCTGGGAAATGTTGAGCGACCAAGGAGGGAGATTTGTTTGGTTAGCTTTGTAGAGTTATTCCAAACCGGCTGCCCTGGAAGAGATAAATTCCTTTCTCGCTTTTTTGGGCTTTTTAATGAAGAAGTGGTCAGATATTGATGTAAATATCCCCAGGCTCCTTACGAAGATCTGGGACGTCCCACTTTGTATAAGCCGGGTGAGAAACGAGGTCATACTCTAGATTTTACTTTGAGGCATAAGGAAACAGGGCGGATTTTTGTAGCAGAGATGAAATGCGAACTGGAGTTTGAAAATTATCGGTACTTAGCACTTAGAGAACCTTGGCAATTAGAGCATCACCGTAGTCAGAAGGCCTTTTGTAAATTTTTGGAGTTAGCTAAAAATCCAGGAGCTTATGAGGTTAGGGTGGGTGGTAGCCAGATCAGAGTTGACGGAGCTGTTTTAATTTGGGGAGTTGTGCTTCCTGAAGGGCGAAGGACAGTTATAGAAAAATATGGATTTGACGAAGTGCTGGCAGTAGAAGATATGATAAAGGATCTTCGCCAATGGAAGCCAGGGGAGTGGATTCAAAGAATAGAACAAATTCAGGGGTGGGTCAATCAACTCCTTGAAGCTTTAAAATAGGTGCTTTGGGAAGTATACTAAGATAACTGTCCCAAGCTTTCAAGAATTTTTTCTGCTCCTTCTAAAGGTGGCAGAGGATGGGCGAATACATATGTTACGAAAAGCATATGACGTTTTGGCAAAAAATTCAGTTTTTCTTACAATGATCTGGCAGAAAAACTACCCAGCGGAGGAACACGTTTCAGAAATAGGATAGAGTGGACTCTTGCCCATCTGCAAAAAGCAGGGCTTATGGAAACTACTAGCCGAGGTCAGTTTAGGATCACCCAGTGGGGCCTATAAATATTAGTGATAAATCCCAGTTCTATAGGTTTAAAATATCTTGCCCAGATTTCTTCCGAATATCGGGCTTGGCGGGTAGGGGGACATGGAACCGGAGCACAACGGCGAAAGAGAGAAAAGAGGAAGAAAACCTGTTTCTTCGAACAACGACTGGAAAATACTTATCAGGGAATCATTGAAACATTAGCAAAAGAATTCCTAGAAAAAATTAAAAATTGTTCTCCTGAGTTTTTCAAGATTTGGTGCTGGTTTTCCGGGTTAAGATAGGTTATGAAGGTTCTACCAGACAAAAGTGAAAGTAAATAAAATTAGGAGAAGGACATAAATATTTTACCATATATTGTATTTTATCTTTCCAGAAAAAGTAGCAACTTATGAGGTATAAGACCAAATTTTTTTAAAATTTTTTACAACAAAAGACCATAGTGTAAAATTATCGTAGGATTTTGGTGATGAAAAATAGACAACCCTTGTGATAAAATAGAAATATAATACTGTAGGATTTTTACTTAAATAGGATAATGATTATCGAAATGGCAGAATTTACCAAACTATTTTAACTATGTTTTAATGAGTATTAAGGTAAGATAGAAATATAAACTTTCTTCAGTTTGTTGACAAAGCAAAATTTAAGCCCCTGTTTTCCTATTTCCGAAAACAGGGGCTGTATGTATCTGGATAAAATTTTCTTTAAAACTCCAAATAATGGATAAAAATTCAAAGTACCCAAAGGGCTCTTGCCCCTCCTCCATAACCATGTTGCCATTTTCTTTAAATTCATGGCAGCAAAAACAAGCATCGCTTGCATGGACAGTTTTTCTTTTCCTCTTAATGTTGTCCATCGCAAACCATGCTTCTCTTTCATATCAGCAAATACTCTCTCTATTGTCTCTTTCCTTCTTTCATATACTTCCTTACAATAAGGTGTATGCCTTAGGTGTTCTGCTTCTTCTACATATCCTTCCCATATGTGCCTGAATATCCTCTTTGTGTAGTCTTTACTTTGGGTACACTTTTCTCTTAAAGGACAATTTTTACATTTTTCTGGATTTGATTTGTACTCTCTATATCCTTCTCTATTGGTTGTAACATATGTTAATATTTCATTTTGTGGGCATATGTAACAGTCATAATATTCATCGTATACGTACTGCTGCTTTTTCATGAAACCATCTTTTGTCATTGGTCTTGTATACGGCACTGCTGGTATTATTTCTTTATCAAATATTGTCTTTAATATGTACGGATTTTTATAGCCTGCGTCTACTGCTATTGCTTTCGGTTTTCCTACTCTCTTTTCAACTTCTTCTAATACTTCTTGAAACATTACACTGTCGTGGACATTTGCAGCTGTTACTTTTACTCCTAATACAAATCCATTTTTATCGCAGGCTGTATGAAAAGAATATGCAAAACATTTTTCTTTTCCGTTTTTGTTTAACATTCCGCTATCTGGGTCTGTTTTGCTTACTTTCACTTCTTTCGTCTTTATTTTCTTGATTTTCTTTAATGGCTTTTTGCCATGAGCTTCTCTATCTTTGTTTATTTCTTCTTCTAGTTTTTCTTGATAAGTCCTGGCTTCTTGTTCTACTATTTCTTTGGTGTATTTCTTCTTGTTGGCACTTGCTTTTACATGGGTTGAATCTATGAATACTTCCTCCGCATTTACTAGCCCATGCCTTATTGCTTCTTCTAAAATCTTCGTAAATATTTTCTCAAATATGTCTGTCCCTTTGAATCTTCTTATGTAGTTCTGGCTAAATGTTGAAAAATGAGGTATTTCTTCTGTTAGCCCATACCCTAAAAACCACCTATATGCCACATTTGTTTTTATCTCTGATATTGTCCTCCTTATTGAGGGTATGCCAAAAAGATACTGAATAAACAGGATTTTTATTAATACTACTGGATCTATGCTTGGTCTGCCGTGATCTTCGGAATATTTGTCTTTTACTAAATCATATATGAAACTAAAATCTATAACTCTTTCTATCTTCCTTAAAAGGTGATCTTTTGGAACTAACTGATCTATGCTTACAAATTCTATTTGATGTCTGGCATCCTGTTTCTTTGATAACATCTTTCTTCTCCTCTCCTCTTTTGCTTCATAAAAAAACAAGGAACCCTTCTCATAATAACGGGTTCCCGATATTTTGTCAACAGTCTGTTCTTTTGCTTCTGCAGATTTAATTCAAATTGGAGGGATTATTTCAATTTATAAACTTTTGTTTACGTCTGTTTTTTTTATTATTAGGTTTTTTAATTATAAAAAGATCTCTGCCTATTGAACATGAATTTGTGGGATACGGATCTTGTAGGGATTGAGTGGGTTTTGGTTTTGGGAAATAATAAAGAGAGGAGGTTTTGGAATTGAAAAAGATTTTTCTTGTTATCACAACAATATTGGTTTTATCGCTGTTTTTTGCAGGTTGTACTACTAAGAAAAATCAAAGTACTGTAGATGAGATGACAAAGGAAGAAATAAAAGTAACCGATTACTTTCCGGTTTCGGAAAATCTTTATTGGGAATACGAAGGTATCGGCAATGAATTTGCAGGTGGAAGAGTGGATGTAGAATTTATTGAAGGAAACAGAGTTCAGTTCTCTCATGACAATGGAGGTACTGTGGTAGCAGAAGTTTTTGAAGTAAGTAATGAAGGCGTGAAGGTGATTAATTCTATCGAAGAAAGTTATTACAGGATAAACTATCTTGCAGAAGAACCTACCTATGAGGAGTATTATTTAAAATCACCTTTAAAAGAAAAAGTCAGCTGGCAAGACGGCAGCATTGTCTGGACTATTGAAAGCTTAAATGAGAAGGTAGAAGTACCTGCAGGAAAATTTATATGTATTAAAGTTGTGGGCAAGTCTAAAGATTTTGTATTAGAAAGATATTTTGCAAAAGGTGTAGGGCTTGTCAAACAAAGATTTGTATCTGATAACATGACTGTCGAAGACAACCTTTCTAAATTTGGCGATGCTGAAAAAGACAACTGCCTGCCTGCAAAAGAGCTGACAATTTATTATCCTTCAGAAAATGCGGATAAAATGCTGGAAGATAGGGTAGTAGAGAAGTTTAAAACCGGCGAAACTCTTGCGGAGAGGATAACCGAAATTTTAAAGGACGAAAAGTACAGAGTACTGAGTAAAAACACCCAGCTTTTGGATATAAAAAGGGAAGAAAGTGTTTTAAGGTTGAATTTTTCTAAAGAACTTATCACTGAGATGAATGCCGGCTCGGGATATGAGGCGCTACTTATAGACAGCATAGTAAACACCTACGGTTACAACTTTGGAGTAGAAGGTGTCATCTTAAATGCGGAAGGTAAGGGATACGAATCCGGGCATTTTGTCTTTGGCAAGGACGAGGTTTTGAAGGTGAACAGGTAATTGTGCTGAGGATCTCAATATAAGGCCCCAAAAATTTTCTAAGATAGTGATAAAATCCCTGTAGGTAACACGGATAAGAAGTTGCAAAAATAATTGATTTTGCTACTAGGTATGGTATAATAGAATTAACAAGTTTGGCAAAAAGAACAAAAACGCAGTTTTTTAATGCTACTTATATTTTCAAGCCTATATGGGTTGATAAACTAGCGAGTTATTTCGTATGCTTTATTTGTACCTATGTTTTTATAATGTTACGTGGGTTAATAACGGTTTGTAAAATTCTCCATCATCTATTTCTTCGTAGCTGATGTTTTGCGATTACTATATGAGTTAGTAGTTTGGAACAGGTATTTATATTGCAATGCTGTTTGTTAAGTTTTATAAATGCTGCATGGGTTAATAGCAATTATTTAGGAAAAATCAATGACATAAGTCTATCTTGTTTTTCAGCTACTATATGGGTTAATACAGAGAAACATTCTGTACACATTTGCACGTTTTTATAGGGCTTTTAAAGAGCTACATGGGTTAACAACTCATCACGGGAATAATCTTTTACATTTACTTTAGTAAAGTTTTAGAAATACTACATTGGTTAATATGTGCTTCTTCAAAAATTTTCTTTAATTCATCGTATGTGTTTTAGCATCACTATATGGGTTAGCATGTCTGTTTGCTCAATGCGTGTGCTACGGCTCCTAGGAACTAATGCACCTGTTAGATATCCCGCCAACCGGGTTTAAAGCACAACAGTTTTTAAACTGCTATATGGGCTGATAGAGTTTCCTGATAGTTCGAACAAGCCAAAAATCCTGTTTTTTTTAACTGCTATATGAGTTAACAAAATTCATAATCTAATGTGGAAAGGTTTAAAGTGTTTTTGCCTGCTACATGGGTTAATAGCATTAACCAATCGGTTGCCAGTCTTGTCAATAAAGAAGTTTTAAATTACTATATGGGTAAAGTAAAATAAAAGCCTACGTTCTAATCGTGGGTAGTTTTTTTATTTGAGGTGATTTGGATGAAAACAATATCTATAACAAAGGTAAGACAGAATATATACAAAACAATTGAAGAAGTAAGAAAAAACAGTGAACCAATCCAGATAACTTCCAAAAAAGGTAATGCAGTTTTGATTTCCGAAGAAGATTGGAATGCAATTCAAGAAACATTGTATTTACTATCGATACCTAATTTAAAAGAAAGCATCATAGAAGCAGATAAAATTCCATTAGATAAATGGAAGGATGAGGAAGACTTAGGATAGGATATAAACTGAAGTTTTCAAAATATGCTTTAAAAGGAGTGAAAAGATATGAGAAGAAGAACAGGAATCTTAACAAGTGGGATTTCCCTCATTTTTGTCGGAATAATACTCATTTTAGAGAAATTTTATATTAGCATTCCTTATTTTGTACATGAGATTATATGGCCTTGTTTTTTTATTTTTCTGGGGCTAGAACTTTTGTTTAGCAAAAAATTGTATGGGGAAGAAAACAGCGGAATAAACGTTGAAGCTATTTTGCTGGCAATTTTAATGTTACTTTTTACTAACGGAATTTTTCATTTGCCGCCTTTTAACTTAAGAATATGGTAGCAGATTGGAGGAAGTGTGAATGAATAAAAGGCTTTACAGGTCAAGGGAGCAGAGAATTTTGGGAGGAGTTTGTGGAGGCATTGCAGAATATTTTAATGTGGACGTAACTTGGGTAAGACTTATATGCCTTGTTACTGCGATTTTTGGCGGAGGAGGACTTCTCTTTTACTTGATAGCGTGGATTATAATTCCTGAAAATCCCTATCAGACAGGGAAGGCAGTGGATAAAACAAATGAAGTGTTGGGATGGGGATTGATAATTTTAGGCCTTTTAATTTTGCTACCGAAATTATTTTCATTTGTGAACCTTAAAATGATGTGGGCAGTAGTCTTAATTGGATTTGGCATATGGATGTTATTAAAGAAGGAATAAAAAAGATAACAACACCGGTCCAACAGGAGTAAATACGTTTTAAAAGAATTAACACGAGTAAATGGTGAGGTCGGCTACAAAAAATTTTTGTCTAACAAAATCTTGACATGGACTTTGTTTTTTCTGTATTTTTCTAATCAACAACATCTACGGTATAATTTAATTTTTCATAAACTGAGTTAAAATTTTCTTTGATTTTGCTCTCTATTTCGTAAGCAATGTCAGGATTATCTTTTAAAAACTGTTTTGCATTTTTTCTGCCTTGTCCCAGCTTTACTTCTCCATACGAATACCATGATCTGCTTTTTTCGATTAAACCAAATTTTCGCACCAAGATCTAAAAGACTTCCTTCTTTTGAAATACCTTCTCCAAACATCATGTTAACTTCAGCTTGCTTAAAAGGTGGAGCAAGCTTATTTTTTACAACTTTAATTTTAATTTTGCTGCCAACCACTTTGTCTCCCTGTTTTATGTTGTCCCCTTTTCTCACATCAATTCTTATCATTGCATAGAATTTAAGAGCTCTGCCTCCCGGCGTTGTTTCTGGATTACCAAAAGTTACTCCTATTTTTTCTCTTAGCTGGTTTATAAAGATTACAGCAGTTTTAGATTTACTGGCGGTTCCTGTTAGCTTTCTCAAGGCTTGCGACATAAGTCTGGCCTGCAAACCAACCTGGCTTTCACCCATTTCGCCCTCAATTTCAGCTCTAGGTACCAAAGCTGCAACGGAATCAATCACTATAATATCCACAGTACCGCTCCTTATTAAAGCTTCTACAATTTCCAGGGCTTGTTCTCCAGTATCGGGTTGAGCAACAAGCAGCTCATCAATATCTACTCCAAGATTTTTAGCATAAATTGGGTCCAGAGCATGTTCTGCTTCTACAAAAGCGGCTGTCCCTCCTAATTTTTGTGCCTCAGCAATCATGTGCAGTGCCAGAGTTGTTTTTCCTGAGGATTCTGGCCCAAAAATTTCTATTATTCTGCCTCTTGGTATTCACCAATTCCCAGAGCAATGTCCAATTCAAGGCAGCCCGTAGGAATAACTTCAATATCGAGATTTGGCCTATCTCCCAATTTTATGATAGCTCCTTTGCCAAACTTTTTCTCTATCGCTGCAATTGCCATTTTTAGGGCTTTTTCTTTCTCTTCCATTTTTGTTCCTTCCAGTGGAGTGCATGAAACTTGATTAATTTGATTATACAAAAATCCGAATTGTTCTTGATGTTGTTCGCTGCTTGGTTGTTTGATATTATGGGACACCGACCTTTTTATACAGTTATACAGATTTATGGGATTGTATCAACATAAAAAAAACCCACAACAAAATGTTATTGAAAATAAAAATGTGGGAAAAAGTAATGTCAAAGCAAAAAAATAAAGAATACAGCAACTTTTGTTAAGATACAAAAATTACTACTTTCTCTAATTTTTTACTGTGGGAAAAGTGTGGGAAAAAGAAAAAAGTAAAAAATATATATCGCTAAAAACTCAGTATTTTCAAGCATTCTGGTGCGCCTGACAGGAATCGAACCTGCGACCTCTCGGTCCGGAGCCGAACGCTCTATCCGCTGAGCTACAGGCGCACACTTTACACATAAAAGTTTACTATGAAAAAACTAACCTGTCAAATGGATTTGATATTTATTAAACGTAG
>Ga0247720_100233_pt1 | contig 25101 bp, 20 predicted proteins | sample MSEWel2015_12_15_FD_189078 | JGI IMG/M metagenome (GOLD analysis project Ga0247720, IMG submission 189078) | Subsurface sediment microbial communities from gas well in West Virginia, United States - MSEEL Well Study Marcellus 3H_2015_12_15 | ecosystem: Environmental > Terrestrial > Deep...
CGACTTGCATGTGTTAGGCGCGCCGCCAGCGTTCGTCCTGAGCCAGGATCAAACTCTCCAGTAATCTCATCAGCCGGCACAGCCCCGTGCGCTTTAATATGCGCACGCTACCGCACCAGCGCTCTTATACCGCTTTCGCAAAATATTCCCGGCTCCTTCAACCTCGACCGCAGGTCCGCCTTCCTCTGTTCAGTTTTCAAGGTGCTCTTCGGAACCACGCATCCCTTATTTTATTAGCCCGTATTCTCTTTGTCAAGGGGTGTCGGTTCCTCGTTCCTACCGCCGCCAGCGCGACGGCGTTGCCCATTTTATCACACGGCGGCTTATCTGTCAATAAGGTAATTTATGGTATTCGCTTCCCGGGCGGTCAATCGTCAGCCCGCTTTTCCGAAGGCTGCTACTTAACGGTCGGTGTAGTTGTGGTTCCGCCCGGAACGTTGAGCTGCCAGTATTGTTGCGGTACCTCACCTACGATCACCGTTTGCGCCAGAGGTACCGTAGTACGGACCTCAACGGCGGAATAAACCAGAGGCACAACGATCTGCACCTGCGCGGAGACTTCTAAGAAGAGTTGATGCAGCGTCTGGTTAATACCCGCTTCCCGGAACTCACTTAATAGATTAACATTTACGGTTCCAATAGGCATCAGACCGACCCTGAAGCGCGGCCCCAAGTTGGCCAGTAGCTTACTTCCCAGCACCTGCCCCAACGGGATTGCAACCTGCTCGTTTTTCAAGGTTTCAAGTCGCGCCTGAACAAAGGTCGTTACTTTGGAAGCCAAGCGCGAGATCTCAACGGTGTTTGGTTGCATGAGCACTATCCGTCCCCGCGTATCCTTGTGCAAGGCAATAAGATCCTGGTACTTCACCGTTTCCACAATTTCGTTGGAAACTGCATCGTTGATGGCCTGGACAGCCAAAATTTTGGCCCGCGCCTCGGCCAACGCCATCAGCGTAGGCCGGATATTGCGCTCGACCAGGAAAAATGCCCCGATGAAAAGCACGAGGAAAACGGGCAAAACGGCACCAAGCCGTCTCCGACCGCGCCGCCGGCGCCAGCCCATGTTTCCACCTCCCCCTACATTCTATGAGGGAGGCTAAACTTGGTGCCGATCCTCCCTTAGGCCAATTTCGCAAAGCGGCGCTTGCCCACGCGCACCAGCATTCCTCGGTGCGGTTTTAGCTTCAGGTCGGGGTCCGTTCGGCGCACATTGTCAATGCTGACAGCACCCTGGCTGATCATGCGCCGGGCCTCGCTGCTGGATGCACAAAGGTCAAGAGCGGTAAGTAGACGCACGATCCAGACCTGGCCCTTTTCATCCAAGACATCGGGCGGAAGCTCGATTTCCGGAACATCATCCGGCAACTCGCCCTGCTGGAAAACAGCCTTGAAGGCCTCTTCCGCTTCCATCGCCGCCTGTGCTCCGTGATACAGGGTGACGATCTCCCGCGCGAGGCGCATTTTTACGTCCCGTGGGTGCAGGCTGCCGTCCTCGAGGCCTTGGGCCAGGCTCCGAATTTCGGCCAGCGGCACATCCGTAACCAGCTCAAAGTACTTAATCATCAGCTTATCGGGGATGGCCATGGTCTTACCGTACATCTCCGCCGGCGGATCATCAATGCCGATGTGGTTCCCCAAGCTCTTGCTCATTTTCTGCACGCCGTCGATGCCTTCCAGAATAGGCAACATAAGGCAGACTTGAGGTTCCTGCCCGTAATCCCTCTGCAGCTGGCGTCCCATGAGGAGATTGAACTTCTGGTCCGTGCCGCCCATCTCCACATCTGCCCGGAGGGCCACCGAATCGTAGCCCTGCATCAACGGGTAGAAAAACTCGTGTACTCCAATGGGACGATTCTCGTTAAAGCGCTTGGCAAAATCATCGCGCTCTAACATGCGCGCGACTGTAGTCTTCGCCGCCAGCTGCACTACGTCCGCAAAGGTAAGGGAGGCAAGCCAGCGGCTGTTGTACTCCACAATTGTCTTTTCCGGGTCCAGTATCTTGAACACCTGCGCCGTATAGCTTTTAGCGTTCTCTTTGATCTGTTCTTCGCTCAGCTGCTTGCGAGTTTCAGAACGCCCCGTCGGGTCACCGATGCGGCCAGTAAAATCGCCTACCAGAAAGATAACCTGGTGACCGATTTCCTGCAATTGGCGCATTTTGCGCAAAGGCACCGTATGTCCCAAATGGAGGTCGGGCGCCGAAGGATCGACACCGAGTTTCACCCGTAGGGGCCGCCCTTCTTTATCTGCGCGGATAAGCTTTTCTTTAAGCTCCTCGGGCGAGATTACCTCGGCCGTACCCCGGAGAAACACTTCCATTTGCTTCTCAAGATCCATGCTTCCCTTCTCCTTCCTCGGCAAAAGCTGATAAAAAAAGGTCTTCCGTCCCGTAAGGGGCGCGAAGACCGAGCATCACGCGGTACCACCCTTCTTGCCGCCATGCGGCCGTCTCAAGCCCCGTTAACGGCGGGATGCCGGCGCAGCCTACTCTCTTTTCAGCCTGCAACTCCGGGATGTACCTTCGCCTGCCGTTCTGGCTGGTTCGCACCAACCACCAGCTCTCTTAACAGGGAACAGCAGGTTACCTTTCCCATCCTCGTCTTATCCTATTCAATCGTAATTATACCACAGCAGGGAACCTGCTGACAACTATTGCCGCCTCTTGCCCTCATCTGCCCGGGGCAGGAGATCGTCTCCGCTCGTCGAAGAATATAGTACGGTTCGCGGCCCGAAAGAGCACGAGTTCTTCTCTTCTAAGGAGGATGTTGATGTCCAAGGGAGCTCGAGGGAGCGTTGGAATTCCCTTTTTCTTTGCGGTGGTATTTTTGTTCCTCCTGGCGGGCATCCTCGCCGCTTTCGTCGTCGGATGCCTGCGAACTATGCCGCGTTTTGACCCGGCCGTACTGGAAAAACCTAATGCCACTTCCTCAGTCTACGATGCAAACGGTAATCTTATTACCCGCCTGCACGCCGAGGAAAACCGTCTGCCCGTTGATTTGAAGCAGATACCTGTTCATTTGCAGGAAGCCTTCATTGCCACCGAAGACGTCCGTTTTAGGCAGCACCACGGCGTGGACCTCAGAGCCATAGCGCGCGCAGCCTGGCGTATCCTAACCCACCAGTCTTTTGAAGGCGGCAGTACCATTACCCAACAGCTGGTAAAAAACGCCTTTCTCACGCCGGAACGTACCCTGCGGCGCAAGATCCAGGAGGCACTGCTCGCCCTTCTGGTTGAGCGGCGCTTCACTAAAGACCAGATTCTGGCCATGTATCTCAACGAGATCTACTTTGGCAACGGTGCCTACGGGGTACAGGCCGCCAGCCGTACTTATTTTGGTAAAGACGTTTCGGACCTGACCCTGGCGGAATCGGCCCTCTTGGCCGGCATAACCAAGAACCCGTCCCGCTATTCGCCCTTCGAGAACCTAGAAGCCGCCAAAGAACGCCAGTCTGTGGTTCTCGATAACATGGTTCGGGCCGGCTTCATCACGGCTGCCGAAGCGGAGAAGGCGCGGGCGGAAAAGATCAAGATCGTCCGCCCGAAAGCAAACCAACAGCCGGCCCCCTATTTCATCGACTATGTTATCAGCTTCCTCGTGCAAGAGCTTGCGCCTAAGCTCGGCTCCGAAAAGGCGGTGTACGATGCCATTTACCGGGGTGGGCTGCAGATTTATACCACCCTGGACCCGGATATGCAGAAGGCAGCCGAACAAGCCCTGGCCGCCGGCCTCCCTAAAGGAGAGAGGGATGCCAACGGGCTTATTCAACCTCAGGGCGCGCTCGTAGCCGTCGACCCTAATTCAGGCGCCGTTCGTGCGTTGGTGGGCGGCAGGGATTATTCGGAAACAAAATTTAACCGCGCAGTACAGGCTTTGCGCCAGCCCGGTTCCGCCTTTAAGCCTTTCGTTTACACTGCTGCGCTATCGCAAGGCTGGTCGCCGGGCTCGGTGTTGGACGATGCCCCCACCATGTATCAGGGGAAGATCTGGCCGGAAAACTATAACCATCAGTACGGCGGCCTTACTACGCTGCGCGTCGGCATCGAAAAATCGATAAACGTCCTCGCCGTCAAGCTTATGGAAAAAGTAGGCGTAGATCAGGTCATTGCTACCGCGGAAAAGATGGGTATTACGAGCCTGGTTAAAAGCGGTCCTAAAAATGACCGGCAGCTAGCCTTGGCTTTGGGTGGCATGACCAAGGGCGTCTCACCGCTGGAGATGGCCAGCGCTTACGCGGTCCTGGCTAACGGAGGCTTTCGCATCAAGCCTTACCCCGTTACCTTGGTGAAAGATCTCAACGGGAACGTGCTTTTCGAAGAAAAGCCCGTCCGAACCCAGGTTCTCTCGCCGCAGGTAAGTTACCTTATGACGGACATGCTTAAAGGAGTAATCACGAAACCTTACGCCACCGGCCGCTCGGCCGCCAGCGTAGGGCGCCCAGCGGCAGGTAAGACGGGTACCACCAGCGAAAACAACGACGTCTGGTTTGTAGGTTATACTCCCGATCTCTCCGCCGCCGTCTGGATCGGCTCCGACGCCAAAGAACAGGGGCAGCGCACCTATCTCAGCCGCCACGGTATTGGGAGCGGACTACCGGCCAGAATTTGGGCCAATTTTATGCGCTCGGCGTTAGCGAAAACGCCGCCCCGGGATTTCCCGCGCCCGGGCGGCCTTGTAGCCGTTACGGTCTGCAATAAATCGGGCCTCCTGCCGAATAACCTCTGTCCACGCGAGGATTTGGTAACGGAGCTCTTTGTTCAGGGCACCGAGCCCACTACCACCTGTGACGTGCACGTGGTAGCCACAGTTTGTTCAGAAACGGGCCAACTAGCGACCGAATTCTGCCCGGACCCGGTAACGAAGGTATTTATCAGGCGCAAAGAGCCGTACGCGAAGCGCAGCGACGGGAAGAAGCCCGCCGATGCAGTACTGGAAGTGCCCACGGTAACTTGTACGAAGCATACGGCTCCGCCCGTCCAGGTTCTCGTATGCCCGGAAACCGGTGAACTGGCCACTCCCTACTGCCCTACAACCCAACTTAAGGCCTTTGCCCCAGGTACCGAACCGAAGAAGCCATGCCACCTGCACGGGCCGGCACTACCTCCAGAAAGGCCGGAAAACCCCGGACAACAACCTGGCCTAGAAGAGCCGGGCCAAAGCAGGCTGGAGGAGCCTGGAACCTCTAAAGGTAGTACGATACAGCCAGGCGGAAGTCCGGAAGTAGCTCCCGCCCCAGATTACGTACCTTCCCCACCGCCTTCCGGACAACAACAATGAACAACAATGAACGAAGGCCCGCGCGTAGGCGCGGGCCTTGCCCAATTTCACTTCTTTAACACGGCCACGGTAACCCCCGTTCCCCCTTCACGGTAGTCAGCCAAACTGAAACTCTCCACGTGCGGATGGCGGGCGAGGAGGTTCTGCACGGCCTGCCGCAGAGCACCCGTGCCCTTGCCATGAATGAGCCTGACTTTTTCCAGGCCCGCCAGGTGAGCATCATCCAAGTACTTTTCTACTCGATATTCGGCTTCCCCTACGGTGAGGCCCCTAAGGTCAAGTTCGGGCGAGATGCTCCGCGCTTTACTAGCTGCCAGCGCTCCCAGGCTTCTTTCTTCCCGCCGTTTTTTTTCTCCTTCTTGTAGGCGGAGTTGGCTGGTGTTCAGGTCTACTTTCAAGACGCCAACTTGTACCCGTACATTGCCGTTTGCATCAGGGTCGTTGAGGAGCGTACCAGTAAGGTTAAGGTGGGGAATGAAGACGGTTTGGCCGGCTTTGAACTCGGTATGGCCCACCGCCTCTTTTCCTCCTGCAACCTTTCCTTCCTCCGCCAGGCTGTGCCGCACCCGCTCCTGAGCTTCGGTAAGGCGCTGGCGGGCCTGCTGCGCTACGAGCATCCGCTCCTTTTCGATCAGGTTCGAGGAGGCAGCCCGCAGCTCGCGTATAATTCGTTCGGCCTCACGCCGGGCATAGTTCAAGGTGCTTACAGCCTCACCCTTGGCCCGGCGTAGGAGTTCGTCCTTCTGGGCTTCAAATGCCGCCCGCTTGGCCTCCCATTCGTTTTTCAGCCGCTCAGCCTCCGTACGCGCTGCTTCGGCGTCCTTTTGCAGCTTTTCGAGATACAGCCGCTTCTCTTCCAAGGACCGGATAAGGTCGTCCGCGCGTACGTCAGCTTGGGAGAGAAAAGCCCTGGCCCTGGACACAAGGGGCTCCGGCAGCCCGAGGCGGGCTGCGATTTCAAAAGCATTGCTGCGCCCCGGCAGACCGATGAGCAGCCGGTAGGTGGGCTTGAGCGTAACCGGGTCGAATTCGACCGAGGCGTTCTCAATCCCCGGATGACTATAAGCAAACACCTTAAGCTCGCTGTAGTGGGTGGTGGCTATTACGGATACGCCTACCTTGGCCAAGTGTTCCAGGATGGCTTTGGCCAAAGCCGCCCCCTCAGCCGGGTCTGTCCCGGCCCCCAGTTCATCTAAAAGCACCAGGCTTCGCTGAGTGCACTCGGCCAAGATGCCGACAATGTTCTTCATGTGCGACGAAAACGTGCTTAGGCTCTGTTCAATGCTCTGCTCATCGCCAAGATCGCAAAAGATGCGGTCGTAGACTGGAAGCTCCGTATCAGGAGCCGCAGGCACGTGCAGTCCGGCCTGGTGCATTAGCGCAAAAAGCCCCACCGTCTTCAAGGTAACCGTCTTCCCGCCCGTATTGGGGCCGGTCACCACGAGAATACGGAAAGCTTGGCCCAGGGGAAGGCTGATTGGCACGGCCTCGGCGCCTAGGAGAGGGTGCCGGCCGAGGCGAATGTTCAGCCGTCCTTCGGAGTTCAGGTAGGGGCGAACTGCATCCTGCGCCGCCGCCAGCCTACCTTTGGCCATAATGAAATCCAGACGCGCCAGCTTGGCCACCAACAGGCCGATGCCCTCTGCCTGTTCTCCGACGCGCCGCGCCAGCTCACCGAGAACCCGTTCCACTTCATGGCGTTCCTGCGCTTCAATCTCGCGCAAGCTGTTACCCAGCTGGAAGACGGTCAAGGGCTCAATAAATAAGGTGGCACCGCTCGCCGATTGGTCGTGGACTACACCCGGCACGTGTTGGCGCCATTCCTGCTTTACCGGCAGCACGTAGCGGTCGCCCCGCATAGTAATGATCGGTTCCTGGAGGTATTTTTGCACTGCCGGCGAGCGCACCATCTCCTCCAGCTGAGAGCGGATGGCGTTTACTAGGCGTTTTTTTTCGCGCCGTAGACGCAGAAGCTCGGGGCTGGCCTCATCCGCCAGATCTTCCGCCGAAGCTACCGAACGCCTGAGTACCTCCTCCAGTTCGGGGAAAAGAGGCATTTCCCCTCCCAGCCTTTGGAGAAGCGGCAGCTCCACCTCGTCCGTAAGGATGCTTTTAACCCTGCGGCCGGCTTCTAGGGTAAGGCGTATCTGGTAGAGCTCCTCTATGCTAGCCGTGCCGCCGCGGCGGCAGCGCTCCACGCTCCGCCGGATATCGGCGACACCGGCCAAAGGAACGGTTATCCCGCGCTCCACCAGTTCCCGGCCCTCCGCCGTCTCGGCCTGCCAGGCGTCCACCTCTGCTGGGTCGGCACTCGGCTCGAGCGCCTGCGCCAGTTCCGCCCCCAGCGGGGTATCGGCTTGAGCCGCAAGCAAAGCAGTTATTTTATCCCAATCCAATTTGGCTTTCGTCTTTACCGTGGCAACTGTCACTAAATGACCCCCCGGTAAAAGTGCCCGCGCGTGAGTCCGGCGGGACTAAGCTTAGCCATTACTTCCAGCTCCCGCTCAGCTGCCTTCTCCGGCTCGGCCGCATCCAGCACGCGGCGATACGCCGCGGTGACCTGCCGAATGTATTCCGGCGGCCGGTTGCGCCCTTCGATACGGATAAGCCCGATACCGGCCCGGCGCAGGAACGGCACTTCCGCTATAAGGCAGAGGTCCATGGCATTAAAGACATGCATGCGGCAGCTCTGGTCGCACCCTAGCGGAAAACGTACCCCTTTGCGATCGCTCAAGTAAAACTCCCTAAGATGCGTGCACGGCCGGGTACACCGGTGCTGGCTGGTGAAACTGCCCAGAACGCTACCGGGCAGGCAATACTCAGAAACCATCATTTCTAGCTGCCCCTGTACAAGGTACTCCAGCTCAAGCGCCGTCGGCCCCAGGGCCAGAAGCTGTTCGCGGTTTAGTTCCGGCGTAAGGGTGACCCGCTTGGCTCCCAGTTTCTCCCATAGGGTCAAGGCCAGAGTGTTAAAACTGTAAAGAGGCCAGTCCAAATAAAGAAGCGGAGCTCCAATTTTCTGGGCCAAGCGCAGCGCTCCTAGGTTCCCCACCTGGATGGGCAGGCCGAGCTCTACCGCCTTCTGAAAGTACGGGGTAAGGGCTTTAAGCTCCTCGTCGGAGGTAATGCGGGGAGAAGACGCTACTAGCTCCTTTCCTTCCTGCGCTGCTTCCGCAGCCACGTCCGCCAGCTCTTCGGGACCTGCCGGCTTTTCCCCCTGGTAGGTTTCGCCGCCGAGGTACACGACGTCGGCACCGGCAGCTAAGGCCACTCTGGCCTGAGCTGCCGAACTCGCCGTTACGGCCAGGCGCAGTCTCTTTTTTCCCCTCACCGGCGACGCCGGCTTAAGCCGGCCCGGAGCACAGGCTTCTGCCGCTACGGGTGGCCGCCTAAAAGGCGCCAGGCGCGCCTCGGTTAGGCGTCCGACCGCCTCACGGCGGAGGGCATTAAGCTCACTGAAAGGCACGAGGACGCCCCCGTCCAGTTCCAGCTTTACATCCTCCACCCGGTAAGGGGTGTTGCCCAGGCGAAGAAGTTGCTCCAAGACGCTCGCTTCGGTTAGAGGGCGCTTCAGGGCCTTCTCCGGCGGCGCGCCGCCCACCGCCCATCCGATGCGTCCTTCGGCATCGACGAGCCTAACTTCCGGCGGCCTTCCGGCGGTGATAACGGCCTCCAGCTGCACCGGCACGGTCTGGCCGCTGGTCGCCTCCTTGTAGCTGGCCTGAGCTTGAGCCAGAAGCCTGGCGTCGGCCGTCTTGAAAACTCGGTCCCCAGGCCTCACCCGCTCCGGCAAATCCACTTCCACTACCTGCCCGGCCCCTCCTATCCGGGCCGGCTTCCCATCCAGGTACAGGCAACTTACCTCCGTCCCAACCCGACCGCCGCGCGACACCCAAACTTCAATGCCGTCTCCAACGGCCAGTTCCCCTTCCAGAAGAATGCGTGCCCGGTGTCCGTCGGTGGCTATCACCCGCCCCAGAAAGACTCCCCGGTTGTTGGCGCGCTTGTAGCTCATGAGGTCCCGGCCCGGCCGCCCGTACAAGTAACCGGTTGTGAAACCGCGGTTAAATGCCTGCGCCAGTTCTCTTTCCGCAGCCGGGCTTACGGCGTATCCTTCTTTTCCACGCTCGGCATACAGGTCCAGCGCGCGGCGGTAAATGCGCACCGCAGTCGCCACGTATTCGGGCCGTTTGGCCCGGCCTTCAATTTTTAAAGAATCGACGCCCGCCTCGACCAGACGCGGCAGGTCGCGCAGAGTGTTCAGGTCGCGCGGGCTCAAGAGATAGCGGCCTACCTTCTCCGGAGCGGCCAGCGGCCGGCCGTCTTTGTCCAAAAGGGTGTACTCCAGGCGGCAGGGCTGGGCACAACGCCCACGGTTACCGCTACGGCCGCCGATCAAGCTGCTCATCAGACACTGACCTGAGTAACAGACGCAGAGGGCACCGTGGACGAACACCTCTACCTCGATTCCGGTTTCCGCCTTGATACGCCGAATTGCCTCAAGGCTGAGTTCGCGCGCCAAAATCACGCGGGCAAAGCCCAAATCCTTGAGGAGCTGGGCACCACCCACATTGTGCACGCTCATCTGAGTGCTGGCGTGAAGGGGTAGGTCAGGAACGCACTGCCGAGCTAGGTGGGCCATACCCATATCCTGCACGATCACCGCATCCACGCCCAGATTGTAAGCCCTGATCAACAAACCGGCTGCCTCTTCCAGCTCGCTGTCGGCGACCAGGGTATTTAGCGTAAGGTGCACCTTGACACCGCGCACATGGGCGTATTCAATTGCCTCTTCCAACTCTTTCTCGCTAAAATTGGCCACGTAGCCCCGAGCATTAAAGGCCTTGCCACCAAGGTAGACGGCATCTGCCCCGTTGACCACGGCGGCCCGCAGGGCTTCCGGCCCGCCGACCGGTGCTAAGAGCTCAGGAATTCGCATAGGCGCGTTCTCTCCTCAGGCGAACATACTCCCGCAGCCGTTCCAGCGGCCAGGCATTGACCACGTCTTCCCGCGTCAGGCCGGCTCTGCGGGCCACGCAGACACCCCAATCCATGTCTGCCAGGCGCCGGGCATCGTGGGCATCGGTGTTGATGGCCAGCTTGATACCGGCCTCTTTGGCCCGGCGGGCCCACTCCGCGCCGAGATCCAGCCTTTCCGGCGAAGCGTTGATTTCCAGGATCTTGCCGTACCGTTGGGCGGCGTCCAGCACTTGTTCTAGGTCAACGGCGTAAGGATCGCGCCGGCCGAGAAGGCGGCCGCTGGGGTGGGCCAGGATGTCTACCGCCGGGTTGGCTAAAGCGGTGAGAATCCGACGCGTCATCGTCTCGCGGTCTTGTTTGAAACCGGAATGAACCGAGGCCAGTACGATGTCCCGCCGGGCCAAGACATCATCGGGAAGGTCTAAACGACCGTCGGCCAGGATGTCCACTTCAATCCCGGAAAAGAGAAAGAGATGGGGATAATTCGCCCGCACTTCTTCTATTTCCTTTTCCTGCTCGACCAGTCGCTCCGGGGTAAGCCCGTGGGCAATGCTCAAAGCCTGCGAGTGGTCGGTAATGGCAATGTAAGCGTAACCGCGGCCGGCCGCCGCCCGGGCCAGCCCTTGGATACTCTCCGTTCCGTCACTCCAGTTGGAATGCAGGTGAAGGTCGCCCAGCATATCCTCGGGCCGCAGAAGCTCGGGTAGGGCGCCGCGCGCCGCAAGTTCCACTTCGTCCCGCCCTGCCCTGAGCTCCGGCGCCACAAACGCGAGCCCGAGCGACTGGTAAAGCTCCTCCTCCGAAGAAAGCTGGAGCTCCCCCTCCCGGCCGCGCAGCCCGTCCGGGGTGAGCTCGAACCCCCGGGCTCTTGCCCACTTGACCAGGGCGCTCCAATGGGCGGGCGGTCCGGTGTGGTAACACAGCCGGCAGGCGAACGCCGGCGGCGGCACCGTTATCAAAGCCGCTTCCAAGCCGATACCCAAAAGAACGGTGGTTTTTCCGGGCTCAGTTCGCATGGTCTGGCGCACGTACGGAGCAGCCTGGAAGGTCTTGAGCACTGCATCCTGGTCCGCAGGCGCAACAGCAGCGACGATGATTATTTGCCCCACCATTTCTTCGCCCCTGCGCACGTCGCCGGCAAGGCTCACCTTTTGAACCTGAGAAAGCTGGGCCATTATCTCACTAAGCTCTGCGGCGGCCGGAAAAGCCAGCCCCAAGGGCAACCCGCTCGGGCGGGAACGGAGAAGTTCAATACCATGTTGGATGGCCAATTCCGTTTTGACCCCCAAACCAGGTAGAGCGCGCAACTTCTTTGCGCGTGCGGCAGCTTCGAGTTCCTCCAGGGTTGAAATACCCAGATGGGTAAAGATCGTCCGCACCGTGCGTGGACCCACACCGGGAAGGGCGAGCATCTGCCGAAGGCCGGCCGGCACTTCCCGCCGCAGGCGCTCTAAATAAGCCAGGGAACCGGTTTGCAGGAGCTCTTCGATTTTTGCCGCCAGCGCGGCACCAATACCGGGGAGCTCGGTCAGCCGTCCCATCTGAGCGTAATGAGCAACCTCTTCATCCAGCTCAGACAGAACGTGTGCCGCCTGCCGGTAAGCGCGGACTTTAAACGGGCTTTCCCCTTGAATTTCTAGAAGGTCGGCTATTTCGAGGAAAACCCAGGCTATTTCTAGGTTGTTCAAGGCAGCCCTCCTTCCCTCCTAGCTAACATATCCACTAAACGCCGGCTCTACGCCGGGTTCCCTATCGGTCAAAGAAGATAAAGGACAGCTAACCTGCTGTCCTCCTGGAATAGTGTACCGGTGCAGAAGGCCCGGAGCCAGTTCGCCCCAGAAGAAGCGGCCGAACACCGGCGCCGCAGACCAGAAATATTGGCCGAGCTCCGACTCCTGTACCACCCGGCTCAGCCCGGGCCACGGCAACCAGGTTAGAAAGCTGACCAAAAGGATTACCACCAGCGTCCCTATGGCCAGGCCGAGTCCTGCCCCGGCTAGCCGGTCCACGGCGGCTAAACCTGGAACTGCCAGCGCCCGTTTTACGAACTCGCCCGCCAGAGCCAACCCGTAACGGCCGGCTAAAAACAAGGCCAGAAAAGCCATGGCTCTGAGAAGAAGGGGCGATCCTACCAAATAGTGGCCTAAGGCATCAGCCACTGCACCGCTGTAACGGGCCGCCAGGAAAAGGCCGAGAATGAACCCACCCAATTGGGCAATCATACCGACCAGGCCTGCCCGCCAGCCCAGCAGCATCTCTACCCCCAGTATGAGGAGGATGAGCACGTCCAACCAGTTCACGGCCCTTCGCCCCTTTGCTCCCCCGCTTCCTCATCTTTGAGAAGTTCCAGGAGTTCCTCGTAATCCTCCTTCACACGATAGAGGTCGGCAGCGATGTTTATCGCCGCCAAGATGGCCACCTGGGTTGTGCTTAAGCACGGATTATTTTTCCGTATCTCGGTCATAACCGCGTCCACGTGCTGACCGAGTTTCTGGATGTGTTCCGGCTTGGCCTTTCCTTTTACCACGTAATCTTCGCCCATAATCCTAACCGTAACACGGGTGGGTGCGTTACCCGCCATAGGTCTCACCTTCGTCGAAGTTATCGCGACGTTGTGCTATCAGACGTTTTATTCCGCGTCGACAGGGTAAAATCCTGCTCATATAGCGACCTTACGGGGATTACCGCCTCACCCGAGCACCTAATTGATCCTCTGCCGCCTTGATGATTGCGGCCAGCACCGGCTCTATCTCCTCTTCAGTTAGGGTGTGGTCCGAAGCTCGAAAGACGAACGAATAAGCAAGGCTCTTATAGCCGGGCGGAACTTGTTCTCCGCTGTACAGGTCAAAAAGCTTAAGTTCGCTCAAGGTCGGACCGCCCGCTTCCTTGAGTACGGCCGTAACGCTTTTGGCCGGCGTGTCGGCAGGAACCAAGAAAGCCAGGTCGCGTTCCACCCCAGGGAAACGCGGCCAGGGCCGGTACCGCGGTGCCAAGTTCATCTTAGGGATGAGGCGTTCCAGGTTGAGTTCCAGAGCGTAAACGCGCCCGCTGAGCCCAAAGGCCTCGGCCACCGCCGGGTGGAGCTCCCCTAGAGTGGCCACTTCTTCCCCCGCAACGCTCAGCGCGGCCTGTCGTCCCGGGTGATAGGTCGGCAAGGTTGCCGCGACAAACTCCCCCTCCACCCGGAAGGCCTCGAGGAGGGCTTCAAGTATACCTTTCAAGCGGTAAAAGTCGTTATCGGCCGCCTTCCCCTGCCAAGAACTTTCGCCCCGTGGGCCCGCCAGAACGACGCCCACGTGCCGGGGCATCTCCGGTAGCTCCTTGAGCGGCAGTTCTTTAGGCCAGTAGACACGGTTCACTTCAAAGATGTTGACCGGCCCCGTCTTGCGGCGCTGGTTTAAAGCCGCCACCTCAAGAAGACTGGGGAGAAGCGTGGTGCGCAGAACGGACTGGTCTTCAGAGAGGGGCAGAAGCAGGCGGATTAGGCGCCGCCGCGGGTCATCTGGAGCGAGCCGTAACTTATCAACGCTGCCGGGATGAACAAAGCTGTAGGTCTGAGTTTCGTCCAAGCCGGCAGCCCGCAGGACTTCTTTCACCTTATCTTCAATTTGAAGTGCGCGCGGCTTGTGCCCCAGGCTGAGAACGCCTTCCATGGCCGTTGCCGGGATTTCCGTAAAGCCGTATAGGCGGGCTACCTCCTCTACAAAGTCTGCTTCTTGCCTTAGGTCAGGCCGGAAGGTAGGCACCCTTACCGTCAGGCTGTGTTCCTCATCGCCCACAATCTCCAGTCCAAGCCGCTGCAGGGAGGAACGGATGAAGTCATCGCTTACCTGGGCACCGATCAGGTTGCGGATGCGCACCGGAGAGATCTTTACTTCCCAGGGAGAGACGGGATTGGGGTAAATATCGATGATCCCTTCTACTACCTCGCCGGCACCGAGTTCTTCTATCAAGTGGCACGCACGTTCCAGGGCAAAAAGCACGCCGTTCGGGTCTACGCCCTTCTCAAAGCGTAGGGAAGCTTCGGAGCGGATGCCGAGTTGCCGGGCGGTACGTCGGACGCTGATGTTGTAAAAACAGGCCGATTCCAGCATTACCGTGCTGGTTTCGTTCGTAATCTCGGAAAGAAGTCCTCCCATGATACCGGCCAAGCCTGTTGCCTGCTCGCCATCGGCAATAACCAACATTTCCGGCGAAAGCTTTCGCTCGACGCCGTCCAAAGTGATAAGGTTCTCACCCGGCCGGGCACGCCGGACGATGATCTCCTGTCCGGCCAGCCGCGTATAGTCAAAGGCATGGAGTGGCTGGCCGGTTTCGAGCATTACGTAGTTAGTCACATCGACGATGTTGTTGATGGGGCGCATCCCGGCTGCCAGGAGCCGCCGCTTCAGCCACCCGGGTGAAGGTGCGACGCGGATCTTCGTCAGCACCCGAGCGGCATAGCGCAGGCAGAGGTCGGGCGCGTCTACCCGGATCTTGAGGCGGTCGTTGATGTTCCCCCCGTACTCCTTAACATCCACCGGAGGCAGCTTCAGCTTAGCGCCGGTGAGGGCCGCCACCTCACGCGCCACGCCGATCATGCTCAAGCAGTCCGGGCGGTTGGGAGTAATATCCAGGTTGAAAACGACTTCACCCAGGCCCACCACGGCCCGGATGTCGGTGCCCAGAGGGGGTTCCCCCTCTAAAATTAGGATGCCCTCTTCTTCCTCCGCCCGGTCTTCAGCCAGCCCCAGTTCTTGAGCCGAGCACAACATGCCCTCGGAAACCACACCCCGAAACCGCGTCTCCGCGATCTTTTCTCCGCCCGGAAGGGTGGCCCCAGGGAGGGCTACCGGCACGCGGACGCCCGGGGTGAGGTTTTGAGCTCCGGTGATCACCTGGCGTATCTTCCCCTCCCCTGTGTCCACGTGCACCACCCAGAGGTGGTCGGCCTCCGGGTGCCGCTTCATCTCCTTGACCAGCCCCACCACGACGTTGGTTGTGTCGGCACCCACTCGCTCAATGCTGTCCACGGCCAACCCAGCCATGGTGAGCTTTTCGCCCAGTTCCTCAGGTTGAAGGTCCACGTCCACATAGCTCTTGAGCCACGAGTACGGTACGCGCATGGCCATTTCCCTCCTTAGAACTGCCGCAGAAAGCGCAAATCGTTCTCATAGAAAAGGCGGATGTCGTCGATGCCGTACTTGAGCATGGCAATCCGGTCCGGCCCCATCCCGGCGGCGAAACCGGATACCTTGCGCGGATCATAGCCGGCTATTTCTAACTCTCGGGGGTGCACCATGCCGGAGCCCAGGATTTCCAGCCAGCCTGTACCCTTGCACAGGCTGCAACCCTTCCCGCCACACACTACGCAGGAAATATCCACTTCGGCCGAAGGCTCGGTAAAGGGGAAAAAGCTGGGCCGGAAGCGAACCTCGCGGTTTTTCCCAAACATTTCCCGGACGAAGGTAATGAGAATCCATTTAAGATGGGCGAAGCTGATATTTTTATCCACCGCCAGAATTTCCGTTTGGTAGAACATGGGTGAGTGCGTGGCATCCGCCGGATCACGTCGGTAGCAACGACCGGGACAGATCACCCGTACCGGAACCTCCGGGGCCATGCGCTCCAAGGTCCGCGCTTGGAAGGGTGAAGTATGAGTCCTGAGAAGTATTTCCTCGGTGATGTAGAAAGTATCCTGCATGTCGCGGGCGGGGTGGTCTTTGGGGATGTTCAGAGCCTCGAAATTGTAGTAGTCATACTCAACCTCAGGCTCTTCCACCACATCGAAGCCCAGGCGCAGGAAGATGTCTTTAATTTCGTCCAAAACCCAGGTGAGCGGGTGCTTATGCCCCAGCGTGGGGCGAACGCCGGGGAGAGTGGTATCCAGCCGTTCTTTTTCCAGTCGGCATTCTTCCAACAAACGCTTCAAGTTTTCGGCCCTTTCGGCGAGCTCCGCCTCGAGCTCATCACGGACTCGATTGGCCAACTGCCCCAGGCGCGGTCGTTCGGCCGGCGGCAGCTCTTTCATACTTCTTAGGATTTGGGTGAGTTCGCCCTTGCGGCCGAGAAATCGGATGCGGACCCCATCGAGTTCCTCTAGGCTCTTAGCCGCTCTGACGGCCTCTTTTGCGGCCTGGGCCAAAGCGTGCAATTTTTCCTCCACCAAGTTCCCCTCCTTGCGGTTAATAACAAAAAAGCTTTCCTCCCTTAAGGGACGAAAGCTTATCCTTCCGTGGTGCCACCCTGCTTCGGTACAAATTGTACCCTCTCGGCCTTTAACGCGACCAACCGGCACGGCCTACAGCTTGCGCTTCAGCCTGCAGCTCCGAAGTGAACTTCGATCGTACCGAGCCCGGAAGAGCTTTCAGTCTATGGCTCCTCCTCCCTGCAGGGCTGGTCCGACCTACTCTCTTCTTCCTTGCCTTTTCTTTCACCTGTAACTTATTGCAAAACCAGTTTGCGGTAGACGAGATAGGCAATGACAGACCCCGTCGTTTCGAACACGCGCCAGAGCAAGTCCGTGGCCATCATGCGCTATCCACCCCTTCAAAAATCTGGGGAAGTCCTGGTTTTGATTATAGCATATAGGCCACCCTTTGACAACTACGCTCCCGGCACCGCTCCTCGGTTTTTGCCCTGGCGTTGGCGTACCGCTTCGAAGAGAATGACACCGCCCGCCACGGCCACGTTGAGCGATTCCACGGTATCGGCTAAAGGTATATAAACCCGCTGCGTTCCGGCGGCCAAAAGTTCCGAAGAGACGCCGGCACCTTCGTTGCCGAGTATCACCAGAAGTGGCCCTTCCATCCTCACCTGCCAAGGCGGAATACCGCCGGCAGGAGAAGTAACCAGCACTTCCCAGCCTGCGGAGCGGCACGCATTTACCAGCTCACGGCTGTCGCCCAGCACGGCTACAGCCAGACGGAAAAGCGAACCCATACTGGCCCGGACCACCTTACCGGCGTACGGGTCCACCGAGCCTGGAGAAAAGAACACTCCCTGCGCTCCTGCGGCAGCCGCCGTCCGAATGATCGTTCCGGCGTTCCCGGGGTCCTGAATCCCGTCGCCAAGGACAAGGAGGTTTCCCCGCCGAACGAGGGCCCACACGTCGGGTGGCGGCGGAACATGGGCCACGGCGACAAACCCTTGGGGCGTCTCCGTTTCGGCAACGGCCGTGAGAACGGAAGCTGTTACGGCGTTAAGCGTCACACCGCTAGCCTTAAGCCGTTCCAGGAGCGCGCGCTCCCGCTCCGCCGTTACAAGTTCAGGCGCAAACAAAACCCTCTCCAAATGCACGCCGGCGGCCACAGCTTCTTCAAGGAGCCGGACGCCTTCGATGAGAAAACGTCCCTCACGCCGGCGCCTTTTACTCTCGTGCAGGGCCCGAATGCTTTTGACCAAGGGATTATGCCGTGAGCGGATAACCTGCACGTCACACGCGCTCCAGTCGCTCGATGTTTTCATTCATGCCTACCACTACCAGTGTATCCCCTTTGTGGATCAAATCATCGGCTCCAGGCGCAACTAAGAGCTGCTTGTTGCGTTTGATGGCGAGGACGTTTATACCAAACCGCGCCCTTAGATTCAGCTCCCGCAGGCTCTTCCCCTCCCAAGTCTCGTAGGTAGCGATTTCAGCGATGCTATAATCCGGGGAGAGCTGAATGTAATCGAGCACGTTGGCCGAAACCATGTTCCGCGCCAGGCGTGCCCCCATGTCTCGTTCAGGGAAGACCACCTTGTCGGCCCCGACCTTGTACAGCACCTTGGCGTGAAGCTCATTTTGTGCCTTCGCCACCACGCACTTGACGCCCAGTTCTTTGAGAAGTACGGTGATTAGGATGCTGGATTGAATATCCTGGCCGATGGCCACGACAACCACGTCGAAGTTGCGGATTCCGACGGCCCTAAGGGTCTCTTCTTCTCGTGCATCCCCCTGTACAGCATGGGTTACGTCCTTAGCTAGGTCCTGGACGCGGTCTTCGTTGATATCCAAGGCTAACACGTCGTAACCCATCGAGAAGAGCGTACGGGCCACGCTGGAACCAAATCGACCCAGCCCAATTACTGCAAACTGACGTTTCACCCAAGTCACCTCTTAACCCACTGTAATCGCTTCTTCCGGAAAATGTACATGATTCTCTCGTTGCCGTTGGGCTACTGCAACGGCAATCGTCAGCGGACCAACGCGCCCAGCAAACATAAGGGCGGTAATAAGAAGCCGTCCAAGCGCCGAAAGCTGGGTCGTAAGTCCCATGGAAAGGCCTACCGTGCCGAACGCCGAAGTTGCTTCAAACAATGTCGGAAGGAGGTCCTGCCCTTCGCTCAAGAGTAAAGCAATGGTTACTCCCACCACCAGAGCTAGCGACAGGAAGGCAATGGCCAGGCTCTTGGGGACGGTAGAAACAGGCAGAGAACGGCCCCCGACTTCCACGCGATTTTTACCTCGGATGGTAGCGGCTACAGACAGGGCGAGGGTAACAAAGGTGGTCGTTTTGATACCTCCCCCCGTTCCCCCCGGCGAAGCGCCGATGTACATAAGGAGAATGATGAAAAAGAGCGAAGCGGGCCGCATGTCAGCAATCGGCAGGGTATTAAAACCGGCCGTGCGCGGCGTTACCGCCTGGAAATAGGACGCCAGTATTTTTTCCGACCAACTGCGCCCGGCCAAGGTGGCTGGATTGTAACTTTCTACCACAAGGATGAACAGGGTACCTACGCTGATTAGGGCTAACGTGGTCTTAACTACGATTCGAGCGTGCAGCGAAAGGCTCCTTTGGTGAGGCCAGTTGATGAATTCGGTGAGGACGCTAAATCCTAGCCCGCCCAAAATAATAAGAAAGGTCATAACGAGGTTCACGAGAATATCGGTACGGTAACTGGTCAAGCTGCGAAAGTCGCCTTTCAGGTCGAAGCCGGCGTTGCAGAAGGCGGAAACGGCGTGAAAGATGCCTTGGAAAATAGCCTCCCCCGGTGGATAGAGCTTCCACCAGTGCCAGGTGAGAAGGAGCGCTCCCGTACCTTCGATGACGGCAGTTACGATAACCACGGCCTTCACTAGTCGTACGACACCTTCAAGAGAGATCTGGTTCAAAGCCTCTTGAATGACCAAACGCTGGTGCAACATGATGCGCCGGCCGAGAAGGATGGCAGCCAAGGTGGACAGAGTCATAAACCCCAGTCCGCCAATCTGGATGAGCACCAGAATTACCACCTGTCCAAAGCGGCTCCAGTAGGTGGCCGTGTCCACCACTACAAGCCCGGTCACGCACACAGCTGAGGTGGCCGTAAAAAGCGCGTTTATGAACGGCGTCGGTCGTCCGGTGGCTGAAGAAATCGGTAAGGTAAGCAGAAAAGTTCCAGCGAGAATCACGGCAGCGAACCCGATGACAAGGACCTGCGGTGGCGTCAACCTCCAGCCCAGGCCTAGTTCCAGCTTTAACCTCTGCACTCTTCTAGCTCCTCTCGTTTTAGCCGTCACGGGCCTGTAACAAGATGGAATTATAATCGCCCCAAGACACGTTGTCTACCGGCAACTTTCAAGCCAAAAGAGTGCTTTAGGCGGTCTAGGGCGGTTTATAGAAGAAATCCCGGGCTAGCCTGCCCGGGTTCTTCTCATTTAGCCGAGAGTTTTTCTTTCGCCAGAGCTACGAGGTCGGAAAAAGCGCGACCGTCGTGGACGGCTATCTCGGCCAGCATCTTGCGGTTTACACCCACCCCGGCGCGCTTGAGGCCGTTAATGAGCCGGCTGTACGAAATTCCGTTGGAGCGGGCCGCAGCATTTATGCGGGCAATCCAAAGGCGGCGGAATTCGCGTTTCCTTGCCCGCCGGTCGCGTCGGGCGTAAAACAAGGCCTTAAGGACGCTTTCGTTAGCCGGACGGAAAGAGCGGCTCCTAGCCCCCCGATAACCGCGAGCCAGCTTGAGTATCTTTTTATGGCGCCTCCGAGCGGTGACGCCTCTTTTTACCCTTGCCATGAAACGAGCCTCCTTTTGTTACCTAAGCTCATGCGTAGGGAAGCATCTTCCGTACGCGTTCGTAGTCTGCTTTGCTGACCAAGCCCGCTTCCCTGAGCTGGCGCTTACGCCTTGCGCTCTTGTGCTCCAAGAGGTGACTGTGAAAGGCCTTGGCCCTTTTGATCTTACCAGTGGCAGTAACCTTGAACCTTTTGGCAGCCGAACGGCGCGTCTTCATCTTCGGCATGTTACTTTCCTCCTTTTTCTTCGGGCCGCGGGGCTAGAATCATTATCATTTGGGTCCCTTCCAGGCGCGGTTCCCTCTCCACTATACCCAGGTCTTTGAGCTGATCAGCCATCTTGACCAGGAGATCGCGGCCCGCCTCGGTGTGCGTCATTTGCCGACCACGGAAGCGCACAGTAACCTTGACTTTATCACCATCGGCAAGGAAGCGGCGCATGTTCCGTAGTTTAACCTCGTAGTCGTGCTCATCGATGGTCGGGCGGATGCGGATTTCCTTGACGGTAATTATTTTTTGCTTCTTGCGGGCCTCTCTTTCCCGTTTGCTCTGCTCATACTTATAGCGGCCAAAATCCATGATGCGGCAAACGGGCGGCTTGGCGTCCGGCGCCACCTTAACCAAGTCCAGCCCCTTCTCCTGAGCCAGCCGGAGTGCCTCCCGCGTGGGCATGATACCCAGCTGTTGCCCCGTTTCGTCCACAAGGCGCACCTCACGGACGCGGATTTGCTCGTTGACCTGTAGGTCTTTAGTAATAGCGTGTCACCTCCAGTATTTTCCCCCAATCACACCAATTAAAAAAGGCGGGTTTGCCACCCGCCCCCAAAAACAGCTATCCACCTGTTTTGGCGAACCCTGGTAGCAGCCAAAGCGCGCAGGGTGAGAAGCGGATGGCTTCTACTTCTTCGCCCCTCACTATAACACAAGCTCCGAAGCGCGTCAACACCATTTTCCGCTTTCGATGCTACGCGCAGCAATCTCTTCCTTAATCCCGGCGATGAAGCTACCGAGCGGCATGGCCCCACGATCACCGCGCTCGCGGTGCCGGACGGCCACGGTACCCTGGGCCATCTCTTTCTCTCCCACCACCAGCATGTAAGGAATCCGTTGTAGCTGAGCATCGCGGATCTTGTGACCGATCTTCTCGTTGCGCCCGTCCACCTCCACCCGCACGCCTTCGGCCGTAAGGGCACTGGCCACTTCCTGCGCGTAACCGAGCTGCCGGTCGGTTATGGGCAGAACGCGGGCCTGAACCGGCGCCAGCCAGGTGGGAAACGCACCGGCGTAGTGTTCGATGAGGATGCCGATAAAGCGCTCGATACTCCCCAGGACCGTGCGATGAATCATCACCGGCCGGTGCTTTTGCCCGTCTTCGCCGATGTACTCCAGGTCGAACCGCTCCGGCATAAGAAAGTCCAGCTGGATGGTCCCGCACTGCCACGTGCGCCCCAGGCAATCCCGGAGATGGAAGTCGATCTTAGGCCCGTAGAACGCGCCGTCCCCTTCGTTAACTTTGTACTCCATCCCGGCCTGCTCTAAGGCCTCGCGCAACGCAGAAGTCGCCTGCTCCCAGATCTCGTCGGAACCCATTGCATTCTCCGGCTTTGTAGAAAGCTCTACCTGATAGCTGAAACCAAAAACTTGGTAAATGTACGTGATGAGATCAATGACCCCTTTAATCTCTTGGGTAATCTGAGAAGGCAGCATAAAGATGTGCGCGTCGTCCTGGGTGAAGCAGCGCACCCGCATTAGCCCGTGTAGCACTCCGGCCCTTTCATGCCTGTGCACAAGCCCCATCTCGGCCAGCCGGATTGGGAATTCACGATAGCTATGGGACTTGCTCTTGTAAACCAAGATGCAACCCGGGCAGTTCATGGGCTTGATGGCAAAGCCGCGCCCGTCGATTTCCGTAAAGTACATGTTCTCGCGGTAATGATCCCAGTGCCCCGACCGCTGCCAAAGTTCCTGGCTGAGTATGATCGGCGTCCGGATTTCCTCGTAACCGCGTTTCCGGTGCTCCGCGCGCCAGAAGGCCTCGAGCTCGTTTCTGAGCACCATCCCTTTGGGATGAAAGAAGGGAAAGCCCGGCCCCTCTTCCTGGAGGCTGAAAAGGTCCAGCTCGCGGCCGAGCTTGCGGTGGTCGCGGCGGGCGGCTTCTTCCAGCAGCCTAAGGTGTTCGTCCAGTTCCTCCTTGGTGGTAAAGGCCGTGCCATAAATGCGCTGCAGCATCTCGCGTTTTTCGTCTCCGCGCCAGTAAGCCCCGGCCACACTAAGAAGCTTTACGGCCTTGATGTAGCCCGTACTGGGCACGTGGGGACCGGCGCAAAGATCGACGAAATCGCCCTGGCGGTAAAGAGAAATCACCGCGTCTTGGGGCAAATCCTCAATAAGCTCCACCTTGTATTTTTCGCCGGCCTCGCGGAAATAGGCCAAAGCCTCTTCCCGGCTCACCTCCCGGCGCTCGAAGGGGAGGTTTTGGGCAATGATCTTTTGCATCTCCGCGCTAATTTTCTCCAGATCCTCGGGAGTAAAAGCACGGGGGACGGCAAAGTCGTAATAAAATCCGTCTTCAATGGCCGGGCCGATGGCCAGCTTGGCCTCGGGAAACAGCTTCTTTACCGCCTGAGCCAGGACGTGAGAGGCGCTGTGCCGCAGCGTTCTCTTTCCCGCCTCGTCTTCCCAACTCAGAAACTTGACCTCTGCGTCCGCCTCCAGGGGACGCGCCAGATCCCTGACTTCTCCGTTCACTTCCATTACGAGCACTCGGCCCACCAGATCCGGGGCCAATTGTTTCAGCACCTCTTCTCCGGTAATTCCCCGGGGGAAAAGTTCTTTCTTCTCCTTCCACCTCACCACAATTCCCGACATAGGCAAACCTCCTTACGAAAACTAAACCCCGTCCCCAGGCAAGGGACGGGGTATTAAGCCCGTGGTTCCACCCTCATTCGCGCCTCAAGCGCCTCGCAGAGCTCTAACGGCCTCCACCGGCCTTGCCTACTACGTTCGGCAGGCACTTCGAGGGGGTTTTCGGCCGGCCGGCTACCGAAAGGGCTTTCACCCCAGGGCCCTTCCTCGCTGTGGGCCGGATACGGCCTAATCGTCCTCGGCATCGTTTTGACGTTTCCGGTTGGCCCCATTATACGTCCGGACGCCGGGCTTGTCAAGCGCGCCTAGCGCACCCAACCGTTGGCCACGAGCGCGGCCTGGGCCAGGCCGATGAGAAGGCCCAAGACCCCGCCCACGTATTCGATGTACCTAAGTTCCCGCCCCGCAACCTGCCAGCTGAGTTTCTCCAACCGCTCCAGAGAGAAGGCATTCAGGCGCTCTTCCACGATTTCTCCCAGGCGAAGTTCTGCCAAATTGGCGGCCACGTCAGCCAGTACGGCATCCAGTGCCCCCAGCCCTTCGCGCTCGACCACCCGGCCGACCTGCTGCTTGACCCAGGCGCGCAGTGCCTTAGGGAGAAAGGCCGGCAGATGCCGTTCCAGCTCCTCCATAGCTCGGTTGGCAAGGGATACTACGAGGGCGGCCTTCCAGGCCGGGTCTTGCAGGCGCCCCGTAAGATCGGCCGAAGAAATAAGCTCTCTTTCCACCGCTTCCCCTACACTACGGGCAATCTCCTTCTGGCGTTGCGGTAAAAGCCCTTGGAGCCGCCAAGGCCCTAACCGAATTGGCCGCCGCGGCCGGAAAAGAAGCCACACCGCCACCACATTCGTAAACCAGCCGATTAAAGCCCCACTGGCACCTAAAACCGCATAAACCATCATCCGTTCCCCTTCGTCTGTTCGCCCGTTAGATTCATCTAGATAGTACAAGACCTTGCCGCTTTCGGCAAGGCCTACGTTCAATCTTTAGGGCGGCAGAGAGGGCACCCAGGGCAGAAATCAACCCGCCCGGCAAAAACGTCCTTGATGGTATCGGTGAGTTCCGGGGTAACCCGAGAGGAGGCCCGGTGTAAGGTGATGTGGGTCGGAGAGAGGGCGATCAGCGTGCTGATGAGGATGTCACCATGGTTCAATTCTTCTTCTCCAAGCAACTGACTTCGCTCCGGTAAACTTTCTTTACGTAAAGCCTTGTTTTCCCCGTCGAAGAGTTCAAACCGATCACCGTCGTTCAGCACTACCTGTACCTCGGGCAGTTGGGGCCCCTGTAAATCGACAAAGTAACGGAGGAGACGGATAAACTCCTGATATTCTTTTTCCACTACAAAATCGTCGGCCGCCCGGCTCACCAGTTCCCTGAGTTCCTCTCGATACTCGCCCAGGCGAAAGCGGATAAAACCTTCCAGCACCAGGAAATGGGAAGTTTCCAGGTATTCCAAAAGTTTCTCGACTATTTGGGCTCGGCGCCTGAGATGGGGAGAAGCCTGGCTGGTATTCCAAGTCTCGCCCAGGCGCCGTAAAACGATCTCGGCAATTTCCTTCCGCTCTTCCCCTGTGAAGTGCCGGCACTCCTCCCGTACCAGTTCGCGTACAAGGCTTTCTTCCCAGTGATTGACAATAACGTCGGCCAAGGCGTTGGCAATAAAATAGCGCAAGACAAGTTGAGCCTCCCCGGGAGGCAGACGAGTGCGGCCGTTGATATCGCAGCCCAGCAAAGTCAAGTTGCCCCGAATAGTCTCGCTCAAGCTGACATCCAAACCTTCCCGTTTAAGCTGCAGGATTTCCTCCGTCAGGCGTTGGCGCACGGCAGCGGGGTGCTCTGCCGTGGCGATGCTGATCCCGCGCGTCATGTTGTCACCCCTTTCGCTGCTTATTATATGTGCCCCCCGCAAGGCCTATACAACATCGAGTAGGAGGGGGCGGCTAACCCCCGTCCTCTCCCACCACCGTACGTACCGATCGGTATACGGCGGTTCACCAAGCTTGACGAATACTTTGGTAACGCGC
>Ga0247720_100234_pt1 | contig 24914 bp, 23 predicted proteins | sample MSEWel2015_12_15_FD_189078 | JGI IMG/M metagenome (GOLD analysis project Ga0247720, IMG submission 189078) | Subsurface sediment microbial communities from gas well in West Virginia, United States - MSEEL Well Study Marcellus 3H_2015_12_15 | ecosystem: Environmental > Terrestrial > Deep...
GCTCAGGGGTAACTCCAGACGGGTCAAAGACGGCAGATGCAGGCGCCAGTCGACACGTAACGGAAAGCCCGCTGCCACAACGCCCGCTTCGCCGTCCCAGAGTCTGCCGGCCACCTGCCGGACCTGCACCTGTGCTGGCAGCGGCACATGGGCAGACGCCTGTTGCCAGACCCAGCCCGCAGGTACCAGAAACACCAGTGACAGCAGGTAAACCAGAGCGCCCAGGGCCACAAGCAGAAACACCTTGCCGGGACGGAGAAAAGACTTTGGTTCAGCGTCACTCATTCAACTACACACAGAAAATGGGCCGGAAGCCGAGTCTAGCAAAGGCATGGGGCAAGTTCATGACAAAAAAACAAAAACCCCGCGTTAGCGTGAACTAACGCGGGGTTTTTAAAGGGCCAGGATCAGGCCGGCATCACATCATGCCGCCCATGCCTCCCATTCCGCCCATGCCACCCATGTCCGGCATACCGCCGCCGGCTTTGTCGTCTTCCGGCTCATCCGCAATCATCGCCTCGGTGGTGATGATCAGGGAAGCCACGGAAGCGGCAGCCTGCAGCGCGGAACGGGTGACCTTGGCAGGATCCAGGATACCCATTTCCAGCATGTCGCCATAGGCTTCGGTCGCAGCGTTGTAGCCGAAGGAGCCATCGCCTTCGCGAACCTTGGCAACGACCACAGAAGATTCACCGCCTGCGTTGTACACGATCTGACGCAGAGGAGCTTCCATGGCACGGCGCAGGATGTTGACACCGGCTTTCTGCTCTTCGTTGATGGCGTCCACCTTGTCCAGCGCTGCGATGGCACGGATCAGGGTCACACCGCCGCCGGGCACGATGCCCTCTTCAACCGCAGCACGGGTGGAGTGCAGCGCGTCTTCAACGCGGGCCTTCTTCTCTTTCATTTCCACTTCAGAACCGGCACCCACCTTGATGACGGCAACACCGCCGGCCAGCTTGGCAACACGCTCCTGCAGCTTTTCCTTGTCGTAATCGGAAGAGCTGTCTTCGATCTGCTTGCGGATCTGCTCAACGCGAGCTTCGATGTCCGCCTGTGCACCCGCACCGCCGATGATGGTGGTGTTTTCCTTGGTGACGTTAACACGCTTGGCTGTGCCCAGGTCATCCAGGGTGGTGTTCTCAAGCGTCAGGCCGACTTCTTCAGAAATCACGGTGCCGCCAGAAAGGATTGCGATGTCCTGCAGCATTTCCTTGCGACGGTCACCAAAGCCAGGTGCCTTAACAGCGTTGACCTTCACAATGCCGCGCATGTTGTTCACGACCAGAGTGGCAAGCGCTTCGCCTTCGATATCTTCAGCGATGATCTGCAGCGGCTTGCCGGCCTTGGCAACAGATTCCAGCACCGGCAGCAGTTCGCGGATGTTGGAGATCTTCTTGTCGACCAGCAGGATATACGGGTCTTCCAGCTCGGCGGACATGTTGTCCTGGTTGTTGATGAAGTACGGGCTCAGGAAGCCACGGTCGAACTGCATACCCTCAACCACGTCCAGCTCGTCTTCGAGGCCACGACCTTCCTCAACAGTGATCACGCCTTCCTTGCCAACTTTCTGCATCGCATCGGCAATGATCTTGCCAATGGTCTCGTCGCCGTTGGCAGAGATGGTGCCAACCTGGGCAATCATCTTGCTGTCGTCGCAGGGCTTGGCCATCTCGCGGATCGCCTTCACGGCTTCGGTAGTGGCCTTGTCGATGCCACGCTTCAGATCCATCGGGTTCATGCCGGCGGTAACCGCCTTCACGCCCTCGTTAACGATGGACTGGGCCAGAACGGTTGCGGTGGTGGTACCGTCACCGGCGGTGTCGTTGGTCTGGGAAGCCACTTCCTTCACCATCTGGGCGCCCATGTTCTCGAACTTGTCTTTCAGCTCGATTTCCTTGGCCACGGAAACACCATCTTTGGTGATGGTCGGCGCGCCGAAGGATTTTTCCAGAACCACGTTACGGCCTTTCGGGCCGAGGGTCACCTTAACCGCGTCTGCCAGAACGTTGACGCCCGCGACCATGCGCTTACGCGCGCTATCACCGAATTTAACGTCTTTTGCTGCCATGTCTTCTTTTCCTGTTCGTTAAACCGAAATCGTTGAATCAATCGGATTAATGAGAGTTCGTGCGATTCGCCTCAGCGATCACTCAAGCACGCCGTAGATGTCGCTCTCGCTCATGATGAGCAGCTCTTCGCCGTCGATCTTGACGGTGTTACCGGCGTACTGACCGAAGACCACTGTGTCACCCACCTTGACCGCAAGAGCGCGGGTTTCGCCGTTTTCGAGGATACGGCCATTGCCCACGGCAATTACCTCACCCTGGGACGGCTTTTCCTTGGCGTTGCCCGGCAGCACGATGCCACCTGCGGTTTTCTCTTCTTCTTCCTTACGGCGCACGACAACACGATCGTGTAGCGGACGAATTTTCATTGCTCGGTTTCTCCAATAGTCAGATTAATGTGGCAATGACATTGTTGATGTAGGTCGGATTAGCGAAGCGTAATCCGACAAATTGCCCGGCTTGATAACCAACTGTTTTCAGTGGAAATCAACCCGCAGCGAACTTGTGGTTCCTATTTGGGGTAGCAGGTAGGGGTTTTCAACACCCCGGGGAAAAATTTTTTCACTTTTTTTCGATGCGGTCCCTGTCGGATTCCGTCTCGTCTTCGTACTCACCCTCGATGATATTGCCTTCGCTGTCGCGATCGAACGGACGCTGCTCGCCAAAGGGATTCTCCCGGCCACTAAACGGATCCTGCCCGAACGGGTTCGAGCCGCCGCCGGCACGGAAGTAAAAGCCCTTGCTTCGGTTTTGACCGGCCACAACCATACGCTTGAGCACCTGGCCTGCGAGCCAGTGACGGGTGCCCGGGATCAGGCAGAAAAAGCCGACGGTGTCGGTGATGAACCCCGGAGTGAGCAACAAGGCGCCGCCCACGGCGAGGATCAGCCCCTCGGCAACCTCCTTGGCGGGCAGTTCCCCACTGTTCAGCCGCTGATTGGCCCTCAATAACGTGGCCAGGCCCTGCTGGCGCAAAAGCCAGGCACCGATAACAGCCGTCAGCAACACCAGCCCTATGGTGTTGAGCACCCCAATCATGCCGCCCACCTGGATTAACAGCGCCATCTCGGCGATTGGCATGACAATAAAAAGAAAAAGAAACACAGACATCAGGACCTCAGGGTCTGAACAGGAATTTCGGAAGGTCTGGTATACTCCCAGGCCTCTTTTGGAGAAGGCGGTCGGGGTCGAGCAAGTGCGACACCGGGTAAGAGCTTTGTGGAACCGCTGCAAGTACGTCCCTGTACGCTTGTTTCCGGCCATCCCTGGCCTCCAACATTCCACAAAGCTCTTACCCGGCGCCACACGCCAACCCTGTGCGGGCCGCCCCACGACACTTATAACAATTGAAGCCTCGTAAAACGGACGATAGCAGGCACACAGCAACCGTAAACCACCTGATAACAGTAGTTAGGGCAAAACATGAAACTTCAAGATTCCGTGATTGCAATTACCGGCGGCGGCCAGGGCCTTGGCCGTGCCATGGCCGAATACCTGGCCGCCAAAGGGGCAAAGGTCGCGCTGATCGACCTGATGCCGGAGAAGCTGGACGAAGCCGTCACCGCCTGCGTGGCCGCGGGCTCCGAGGCCAGAAGCTACGTCTGCAACGTGGCCAAAGAGGAATACGTCGAGAAAACCTTCGAGGCCATCGTAACCGACTTCGGCCACCTGAACGGCCTGGTCAATAACGCCGGTATCCTCCGGGACGGTCTGATGGTGAAAGTAAAGGACGGCGAAGTTGAGCGCCGCATGGAGCTGTCCCAGTGGCAGGCCGTTATCGACGTCAACCTCACCGGCGTGTTCCTCTGCGGCCGCGAAGCCGCCACCCAGATGATCAAGAACGGTGACCAGGGCGTGATCATCAACATCGCCTCCATCTCCCGTGCCGGCAACATGGGCCAGAGCAACTACTCCGCCGCCAAAGCCGGCGTCTCCGCCCTGGTGCCGGTCTGGGCCAAGGAACTCGCCCGCTACGGCATCCGCTGCGCCGGCATCGCCCCCGGCTTCATCGAAACCGAAATGACCGCTTCCATGAAACCCGAAGCCCTGGAAAAAATGACCGCCGGCATTCCGCTCAAGCGCATGGGCAAACCGGAAGAGATCGCCTCGGCCGCGGCGTTCATCTTTGAGAACGATTACGTGTCGGGGCGGATGATTGAAGTGGATGGGGCTTTGCGGCTCTGATCTGGATGCAGGGATGATCGACAAGCGTCGGATTACGGCCCTTTGGGCCTAATCCGACCTACAATTGCGGCGTCACGTCCGCACACGCCGGTGACCCGGATCCCGTAGGTCGGATTAGGCGAAGCCGTAATCCGACAAGAACCATCCTCCCCACCACCAAACCATCGTAACCCCTAGGTCGGATTAGCGAAGCGTAATCCGACAACTCCCCACGCAAAATCCACCACCTACTCCCGCCCCACGCCAACCAACAAATCCTCATCAACCGCCCAATCCACTGGCAAAATTCCCTCTCTAACAAACCGGTGAAAACTGGAATACGGCCAATCCGACGCCCTCGCCACATACCCATGCTTCACAGGATTGAAATGGATGTAATCCACATGTCGCTCAAAATCACGACCATCCCGGATCGTATGCTCCCAGAACCGCTTCTGCCAGAGCGAACCATTTACGCAGGTTGGAAGCCCGGGAACATCTTTGACTCGCTTGGTGAACCCGGCCTTTATCAGTCGCCAACGCCTGGAGAAATCATGATCATCTTCTGGCAATGTCCAGATGCTGTGGAGATGGTCGGGGAGTACCACCATGGCTTCTATTGAAAAAGGGAAACGCTGCATGACAGAGCTGAATGACGACCGCAGACAGGCAACAGCAGCGGGGGAACGGAAAACAGGGGCGCGATTTGCGGTTATGACGGTAAAGAAATAGGTGCCGCCTTGCACGCGGTTTCTGCGGTAGTTCATCATACATCCTTGTATGAGTTGAATTTCTTGTTGGGTTGGAGCTTGGGGTTGTCGGATTACGGCTTTGCCTAATCCGACCTACTTACAATCTAACCTACTTTCAATCTGACCTATGGTTGCCATTGGAATTGGCGCATTTGGACGCGGCCGTTGGTGACCTCTACCCCCTCACTTTTCAATCTGCCAACCTGAGTTTCGTAGGCATCAGAGCCTTCGGGGAAGGCGATCTGGCCGTTACTGCGGATGACACGGAACCAGGGGATACTGTGGCCGGCGGGCAGCTTGCCCAGGGCCCGACCTATGTATCGGGCTTGTCGGCCCAGGCCGGCCATGGCTGCCACCTGGCCGTAGCTGGCGACGCGGCCGGGCGGGATGGCGGCGACGACTTGCCAGATTTTTTGATCCTTGGTTGGTTCGGGCATTTGTTCGGCGTCTCGTTCTTTGTCGGATTACGCTTTGCTAATCCGACCTACGGTGCCTGGTTTTGTCGGATTATGCTGCGCTAATCCGACCTACGTTCCTGGGCATCAACTGTCGTTTCACTCCTCACGATTGTAGGTTGGATTAGCCGAAGGCGTAATCCAACAGCTTTTGTCGGATTACGCTGCGCTAATCCGACCTACCTTGCAGGGCATCAGGCTCTGCTTCATTTCGTGGCGCCAGGGCATCCAGGCGCCTGCCCTGGCGGATCATGAACATGGCCAGCAGTACCGCCGGCACGCCCATCGCGGCTGAGACCAGGAAGAATTCCGCGTAGCCAAACCCGGCCACCACAATGCCGGAGAAGCCGCCGAGAAACTTGCCCGGCAGGGTCATGAGGGAACTGAACAGCGCGTACTGGGTGGCGGTAAACGACGCGCTGGTCATGCTCGAAAGCCAGGCGATCAGTGCCACATTGGCAATACCACCACTCAGGTTATCGGCACTGACCACCGCCGCCAGCGTCACCAGGTTGGGCGGATACTGGGCCAGCAGAACAAACAGGAGGTTGGTGGCGGCGGTCATGATGGCGCCCAGCAGAAGGATACGTCGCACGCCGTAACGGACTACCATCACGCCACCAAGAAGCGAACCGGCGATGGTCATAAAGAAGCCAAAGATCTTGGTCACATCGGCCACTTCGGTTTTACTGAATCCCATGAAATCCAGGTAGAAGGGATTCGCCATCACCCCCATGGCAATGTCCGCAATCCGGTAAACCGCCACCATCAGCAGAATGGCGATAGCCAGTTCTTTATAACGGCGGAAGAAATCCAGGAAAGGCCCGGCCACGGCGGCATAAAACCAGCCAATCAGCCTCGCCAGACGGGGATTGAGATGAGTGCGTTTGCTGGCCTCCTGCTCGATCTTGTGGGCAATGTCCTGGGCGGCAGCAAAATGGTTTACCCGAGGTTCGCGCACAATCAGAACCGTCAGGGCACCGACCCCCACCAGGGCCGCCATCACCTCATAAGACACCTGCCAGGACCAGAATTCCGCCAGATACAGGGCGCCGGCACCGGCCACCAGCAACGCCAGCCGGTAACCGAAAATATAGGTGGCCGCCAGGGCCGCCTGCAGTCGCTCTCCGGCGATTTCGATGCGGTAAGCATCAATAGCCACATCCTGGGTGGCGGAGGAAAATGCCACCAGCAACCCGCACAGGGCCATCATCTCCGGTGCCACCGTGGCATCCACATGGGCCATCAGGTAAAGCCCAGTGGCGATGCCGGCCTGGGCGAAGATAATCCAGCTCCGCCGCTTGCCCAGTAACCTGTCCAGCAACGGCAATTTCAGGCGATCCACCACCGGGGCCCAGAACACTTTGATAGAGTAGGTAATCCCGAGCCAGCTGAAAAATCCGATGGTGGCCGTTTCCACCCCCACATCCGCCAGCCGGGCATTGAGGGTGGAGAACACCAGAAGGAACGGCAAACCCGCCGAAAATCCCAGAAACAACAGGGCTATCACCTGCCAGCGGGTGTAGGTGTAGAGCGTATCCCGGATCAGGGAAAGGCGGGTGCCTGTGTAGATGGTAAACCCCCGGATCAGTCGCGGAAATTGTTAAACTGCAAAGGAATATCCAGCTCGGCTTCGCGCAGCATGGCAATGGCTTCCTGGAGGTCATCCCGCTTCTTGCCGGTTACCCGGACCTTGTCGCCCTGGATACTGGCCTGGACCTTCATTTTCTGGTCCTTGATCATCTTCACGATCTTCTTCGCCATATCCGTTTCAATGCCCTGCTTCAGCAACAGGTGCTGCTTAACCAGCTTGCCGGACTTGCTGTCGCCATCCTCGGCCAGCGCACGGGAATCAATGTTCCGTTTGGCAAAGGCCATCCGCAGCATATCCAGCAACTGCTCAAGCTGGAATTCCTGCTCGGCACTGATGGTGATGCCCTTGTCATCCAGCTCGATGTCCGCCTCAACGTTCTTGAAATCCCAGCGATTGCCCAGCTCCCGCTTGGCCTGGTCCACCGCATTGGTGACTTCGTGCATATCGATTTCTGAAACAATGTCAAAAGAAGGCATGGTCGTTATTCTCCGTTAAGCTGAGCGGGTATACTAAGGAAAAGCTGAAAATGTGAAAAAGAGGTCATGAAAAAGGGGTCAGATGAAAGCTTTCATCTGACCCCGGGTTCAACCCCGGCTTCGCATTCCGCGCCTGATTGATTTGCAGGGAATCATACCAACCTGCAGCCTACACCGCACCTGACAACGGACTGGTAAAAAGTAGATAACAATGCCAAATCTGGACCTTCCCATCCTTGTAGTAGACGACGCGAAATTCAGCAGTATGGTGGTTGGACGCACCCTGCGAAATGCCGGATATCGCGACGTACGCATCGTAAACAATGCCCCGGAAGCCCTGCAGCTGATCGAACAGCGCCCGGTAAGTGTGCTGATCGCCGACTGGCTGATGCCGGAAATGGATGGATTGGAACTGGCCGACCAGGTCCGTCAGCAGGACGAGCAGAACAACCACTACACGTACGTGATCCTGCTCACCGCCCGCGAGAGCGTCGAGGCCCTATCTGAAGCCTTTGACCGGGGCGTGGACGACTTCATCTACAAATCCGACATGACCAAGCAGCTGATCCCCCGCATCTTCGCGGCGGACCGCATGGCCGATCGACAGAATACCCTGCTTCGGGCCAACTCCCTGCTGATCGAGAACAACCGGGAGCTGGAATCCACCAACATCATTGATCTGGAAACCGGCCTCTGCAACACCAAATACGGCCGTGAGCGCCTGGCCAAGATGCTGCGCCACGCGGAATCCCGGGGCGGCTCTTCCGCCTATGTGCTCTGCGGCATCCGCAACTGGCAGGAACTCAAACGCAAACACCCGCCCACCGTCATGAGCGAGCTGGCCATCGGCATCGCCCGCCGGTTGAGCACCCTCATTCGCCCCATTGATGCCCTGTGCCGGGTAGGCGATAACCAGTTCGCCATCATTGCCTACTTCCCCACCAGCGACCACTGCACCACCACCGCCTTCCGGCGCGTGTTCGACGGCATCAACCACAAGGCCCTGAAAACCACGGCAGGATACATTTCCGTGGAAGCCGGCATGGCCCTGTGCAAAGCCGACGCCCAGAACGGCACGCCCTCCATCCAGGATGTGGAGCGGGCTGCGGTGCAGGGGCTGGTGGATGCCTACGATACACGGCGGTTTACCGAGACTGCGCCGGAAGTGGGAGCGACCGCATAGCCTGAACTTGGGGTCAGATGAAAATGGGGTCAGAAGAACTTTTCTTCTGACCCCATTTTCATCTGACCCCGTTTTCACACTCGGTAACACTGCGACACACTTCACAAACAGACAGGAAGGCGCGGAAGACCTATTCTGCAATTGTGGATTTAAGCAGTATCCCCCATGGCGGAGGAGCCGAGTAGTACCTCCGCCGCCATATGGGGAAACGAATCCACTGGATCAACGAATTTTTCAGGCACTTTCGTTCTTTCCTTGTTTTTTGGGCCGGCTTTTTAGCTGGCCTTTTTATTTTCCACTCCACACGTTCCCGCACCAGTTCCGTTATACTCCCGCTATAACGACTCCAAAAACAGTGCTGTAACCATGAAAACCCTCGGAACCGCCTCCGTCGCTGCCCTGCGCCAATACGTTCGTGCTGCCGAATCTGCCAGCGTGGACATCAATCGCCTTTTCGACCAGGCCGAACTGGACCAGAACATCCTTGACACCGACGACGGCCGCATTAACGGCGAACAATTCCAGCACTTTATCCATTTATTGTGCGAACAAACCGGCAACCCGATTCTGGGCCTGGAAACCGGCGATTTTGTTCAACCTGGCTCCTACACCGTACTCGGCTACATCACCATGAGCTGCGCCACCCTGGGCGAGGCCGTGGCACGCATTGCGCCGTTCGAAAAACTCGTCGGAGATATGGGCACCACCAGCCTCGCCATGAAAGGCGAAGACATCAAACTGACCTGGAACTGCAACTACACCGACCCCGTCGTCCGGCCACAACTGGTGGATAACGTGTTTGCCTCCTGGGTGAACTACGCCCGCTGGCTTGCGGATAATCAGGAGGCGTCACCCAGCTCGGTGAAACTCCGCCGATCCTCGCCGGATTCAGAATTTGAAAAGGCCTACCAGGAGCGCTGGCACTGCCCGGTCGCTTTCTCAGCCGATGAAGACAGCATCACCCTCAAGAAAACCCTGCTGGAAACCCGCCTTCGGCAACCGGACCCCCTGCTCCGCAAAACCCTGGAAGCTCACGCCCTGAGTCAGCTGGCCTCCCTGGATGACGACAGCGACTTGACCTCTAAGGTGCGCCACAGCATTCAGCAACAACTGATGCACGGCATTACACGGCAGGACATGGTCGCCGAAGATCTGGGCATGACCAGCCGGACCCTGCAGAGAAAACTCGGCCAGGAAGGCGTGTCTTACCAGAAACTGTTGGATCAAGTGCGGCAGAAAATGGCCGAGGACTATCTACGAAACAGCGAGTTGGCCATTCCGGATATTGCACTGAGGCTGGGATACAGTGAAACCACGTCGTTTCACCGGAAGTTCAAGGCGGTAACGGGGAAGACGCCAGGAGAGTTCCGAGCAGGTTGAAAACGGGGTCAGATGAAAATGGGGTCAGAAGAACTTTTCTTCTGACCCCATTTTCATCTGACCCCAAGTTCACGCCTTAAAGCTTGCGACCTTTCCCTGCAGCAATCCGCAGACGCAGAGCGTTCAGCTTGATAAAGCCTTCCGCATCCTTCTGATCGTACGCACCCTGATCTTCCTCAAAGGTGGCAATCTTCTCGTCGAACAGAGAATCCTCAGACTTACGGCCAACCACATCCACATTACCCTTGTAGAGCTTCAGACGAACGGTACCGTTAACATAGGCCTGGGTCTGGTCAATCAGCGCCTGCAGCGCCTCACGCTCCGGGGACCACCAGTAACCGTTGTAGATCACCTCGGCGTAGCGCGGCATGATGCTGTCTTTCAGGTGCGCCACTTCCCGGTCCAGCGTGATGGACTCAATGGCACGGTGGGCACGCAGCATGATGGTACCGCCCGGGGTTTCGTAACAGCCGCGGGACTTCATGCCCACATAGCGGTTCTCGACGATGTCCAGACGGCCGATACCGTTGGCACCCGCCAGCTTGTTCAGGGTTTCCAGAACCACGTGGGGCTTCATGTCCTGACCATCGATGGCAACAATGTCGCCCTTCTTATAGGTCAGCTCAACGTAGGTCGGCTTATCCGGCGCGGCTTCCGGAGATACGCTCCAGCGCCACATATCTTCCTCGGCTTCCGCCCAGGGATCTTCCAGGTTGATGCCTTCGTAGGAAATGTGCAGCAGGTTGGCATCCATGGAGTACGGGCTCTTGCCCTTCTTTTTCTCCACCGGAATATTGCGCTCATCGCAGTAGGCCAGCAGCTTCTCGCGGGAATTCAGATCCCACTCACGCCAGGGCGCAATCACCTTCACACCTGGCTTCAGGGCGTACGCACCCAGCTCGAAACGCACCTGATCGTTACCCTTGCCGGTCGCGCCATGGGAAATGGCATCGGCGCCGGTCTCATTGGCGATATCGATCAAACGCTTGGCAATCAGAGGACGGGCAATGGACGTACCCAGCAGGTACTCACCCTCGTAGATGGTGTTCGCGCGGAACATCGGGAACACGTAATCGCGCACAAACTCCTCGCGCAGATCCTCGATGTAGATTTCCTTGACGCCCAACGCCTCGGCTTTCGCCCGCGCCGGCTCAACTTCCTCGCCCTGGCCGATGTCGGCGGTGAACGTCACCACCTCACAGTTGTAGGTATCCTGCAACCACCGCACGATGACGGAAGTATCCAGGCCACCGGAATAGGCCAGCACCACCTTTTTGATATCAGACATGCCCTTGCTCCAGACTGAACAGAATGGATATGAACCGGGGATGAACATGGGGTCAGATGAAAGCGTTCATCTGACCCCTCTTTAAGGAAGCCCCGAGTACACTCAATAAATAAGGCGCATATTGTACGGGAGAGCGGAAGGAATGGCTATTCGGCCGGGGTATTAGGCGGGCATAGGGTACACTAGGGGTCAGATGAAGGCTTTCATCTGACCCCGATTTAAGCGAAGAGGATGGGCCCGATCAAACAGCCTGCTGCTGACCAATAGCCTCTTCACGAATGCCATCCCAACCTTCTTTAACTGAGCGAAGAAGATTAAGCACCTCATCTAACTTGGCCAAATCATTCCTGGCACTGGCTTCCAGAAGCGCTCGCTCCATATAGTCATAGAGCGCTTCAAGGCGTGCAGCCAGATCCCCGCCCTGCTCGAAATCCAGGAAAGAGCGCAAACCGCCAATAATCTCGATGGCCTTGTTGATCAGTTGGGCCTTACCCGCATAATCCTTCGCCTGAATACGGGATTTCGCGATATTGATCCGCTCAATGGCGCCGTTATAAAGAAGCTGAATCAGCTTGTGCGGATCGGCGTCCGTGATGCTGGTTTGAGTATTAACGCGCTGATATGCCTGCAAACCGTTCATAATCCACCTCATTACGCCATGTTCTTGACCGCTTAACGGCTCATATTCGTTCGACTTTAGCGCCTTAGCCCTTACTACTGCTCGGCGGCGCCATTGAAGCAAGCTGCTGTTGAATGTAATTGCCGGTACTCTGGATTTGCGAGATCAACTGATCCGCTGCGGAGAATTGCCGGATTAATCGCTCTTCGTATGACGCAATCCGATCATTCAAATCAAAACGTTTGTCCTCAATCTCCTCCAGGGCGTCATTCAGGCCTTCTGTCCGGTTTGTCAGCAATCCATCGCTACCCAAAAACCGCTCTGCAGAGGTCACCATCTGAGTGGCAATACCATCACCCTGGTCAGAATCAGAGAATAACGTCGCCATCTCTCTCGGATAATCTTGAAGCTTTTCCTTGAATACGGCCTCATCAAATTCGAGTTTTCCGCTACTCGGGTCGGTCGTAATACCTACATCCGCCAGCATGCGGATTGGCGAATTTTCCAAGCCCGCCGGAATTGCGGTCAGCTTTTGCCGGAGATCACTCTGAATCGCCCGAACGGTGGCATCTCCGTTTAATATGCCACCCTTTTCAGACGCAGAATTATAGCCAGCAACACTCTTTATCTGATCCTGCAATGCGTTGAACTTGTCAACAAACGCCTGAGCTTTTTCAGCGACTGCATCCGGATCCTGCTCCACCTTCACCGTCGAGGTACCGGTAGAGGCAACGTTGAACGTAACACCATCGACCACGTTTTCAATCGTATTGCTCGAACGAGTTACCGTAATGCCATTGATGTCCAGGATCGCATCCTTGGCCGCCACAGTTTCTTCCATGTTGGACGTTGTGCCGTCAAAAACGAAGCGGGATAAACCTGCGGTATCCGTGTTATTGCCGTCATCATCAGTAGCCGTTACCGAGATCTGGTTAGCCGTGCCGGAGTCATCAGAAGACATCACTAGCCGATAGCCGCTACCTGTGTCCACGATACCCGCAGAAACACCTGCATTGGCACCATTAATGGCATCGGCAATACCTTGTAGCGTATTATTGGAGCTATCAATGGTGATATTCGTGGCGGTGCCGCCCACGTTCAATGTCAGTGTTCCGGTCCCCATGGCTGTCGAATCGCGATCAGCTTGCTCTGCCGATGCCAGAGACTGCGCCCGGGCGAGTTGCTGAACATCCACAGAATAGCTACCACGGTTCGCAGTCGAAGAGTCGACGGCAACCCCGACAACATCTTCATTGGACGAAGACGGCGTGTAAGCCTTCATGCTATCCGGACTGCTGAGAGCTTCCATCGACTCCTTCAAGCCTTCCAGCGCACTTCGAATCTTCCCGAACGCAGAAATCTGCGCCTGGGCCTCCGCTTCCTGTCGATTAAGACGCGTTTCTGCGGGTGCGCGCTCCACTTGAACAAGCTGGTTTACCAAGTCATTGGTAAACAGTCCGGAACCGGCTCCAAGCGATTGAATTGATGCCATAACCACGCCTCCTGAAAGGCTTTAACTTCGCTATAAACCGTTTAACGGCCGAAAAACGGCAAACTTTTGCCTTTCCCTGAACTTTAACATTAACATTCCTAAATCTTGCTTAACCCCAAGCAAGAGCGCCGCCCGACCCTCGTGGGTGCGGCGGCGCTGAAAAACCGTTGGCCAACCAAAACGAAAAAGCGGCAAGCTTTTACACTTTGATGTTAAACAACGTCAGCGGTTCATCCTGCTGCAATTTTTCTGCCAACCTCAAAGCAACTTCATCCGGAATCTGCCGAATTACTTCCTGGGTTTTCTGGTCCACCACTTTCACGATGGTTTGACCCAAGTCGTTATCCACTTCAAATTGCAAATCTCTGCTGACCGACTGAACGTAATCGTTTAGCTGCGAAACAGCTTCACTCAACTGCCCGGCCTCCCGCACCTTCTTACCAAGCGCATCCTGCAATGCAGGCAAAGGATCCGGTCGATTCAAGCGGATAGCAGCATCACGGGCAGCCCCTGAAGCCACTTTCTGAGCGGAGGCTTGATCGCCTTCGTTCTGAGGTGACGCGTTTGCCCGAGCCGGAGCCTGGCTATTAGAGCGCACCAGTTTGAGATCCGGGCTATTCAGGTTCACGTCGTTCATGACTCACCTCACTTGATCCTTTCGACGGAAAGCCGCCCCCTTTCCCGGGGGGCCGGCGGTCACCGAAGTGCCCCAATTACTGCAGGAGGGACAGAACCTGGTTCGGACGGGCGTTGGCCTGTGCCAGTACAGAGATGCCTGCCTGCTGGAGCACGTTGGCCTTGGCCAGTTTAGCGGATTCTGCCGCAAAGTCAGCGTCAAGAATCCGGCTCTGGGCAGCACTCTGGTTTTCAATGCTATTACCCAGGTTGGAAATGGTGGATTCAAAGCGATTCTGCACCGCACCGAGCTCACCGCGCAGGGAGTTGACTTTAGTCAGGGCTGTATCAATTTGGTCCAGCAGGTTCTGCGAACCGCTCACGGTGGTAACATCTGCAGTGATGCTCAAGCCACTCATGCTAACGTCAGTTGCAATGTCCACGGTAATCCGATCATTGGCTGTGTTGTTGGCCCCTACCTGGAAGGTCTGGCCGGTGAAAGAGCCATCCAACAGAGCAGTACCGTTAAACTTAGTTACATCACCGATACGATCAATCTCATCCTTTCGAGCTTTAACTTCCTCATTCAGCGCAGTCCGGTCATCAGAACTGTTTGTGGCGTTGGCTGACTGAACCGCCAGTTCACGGATACGCTGCAGGTTGCTGGTTACTTCGTCCAGCGCGCCTTCCGCAGTCTGAGCCAGGGAGATACCGTCGTTGGCGTTACGCTGAGCAACAGTCAGACCACGAATTTGGGCGTCAAACTTGGTAGCGATGGCCAGACCAGCAGCATCATCCTTGGCAGAGTTGATACGCAGACCGGAAGACAGCCGCTCAAGGGCTTCGTTACCCAGATTCTGGGACTTGCTCAACTGGTTCTGAGCGCTGATGGAGGCAATGTTGGTATTGATTCCGAGAGCCATGATGCTTCTCCTTAGAACTTTCTGTTTCGCTGTTGAAGGCTTGGCCCCGCTCTCTTCGCTGGGGTGCCGCGCCCTGTTACTTTGGATAACGGCGGCCCCCCGAAAATCTTTAAAGAATTTTTCGCCTTTTCTTTGTTAACTTCTATTACCAACCTCCAAATCCTCAGAAACCACCTCAGGTTCTGGCGCAAACGGACCGGTGCGGGCCCACGGATTCTCGTTCATGGACCGGTCATCACACACAACCTGCCGAAAGTGGGATGGTAGTACATTCAGGAAATCCAACAGCTGACGCCGCCAGTTATTCAAAAACTCCCGGCGGAGCTTTCCATCTTCACAGGCTAGCCCGTGTGCAAGCCCCGCATGCACCCACTTCAGCATTGCACCCTGCAGCAACTGGTTCATCACCAACTGTTCCGCAGTAATCTGGGAGTTGCCTTTGCGAGGCACCAGCTGAGTCACCATCATTCGCAGTTCGTTGGCAAGCAGGGCAAGATCACGGCCGCCGCCCAGACGGGCCTTGCGCACTGTCTCCGAGAGCCGCGAGGATTCCAATTCAAACTCACGCGCCAAATTTGGAAGAGTCTCATCAAAAACATCCGGAGCCAGGTCGGCTTCAAGTGAATCCAGACGGTTCTCCAGATCATTGCCACCGGACCGACCACATTGATCAACTGCGCTCGCAAACTGGTCTTTTGACAACCAGGATGTGAATTGTATTTCCGCCCCGTCAGCGCAGTTGTATACCCGGAGGTCAGGCGAGACTCGCTCCAGATTGAGGAGCAGGTTCTCAACACTTCGCTTGGCGCTGAAGTAGTCATTTTGAGTAAAAACCTTACCGCCATTTACTGCATCGACCGGGAAGATGTCACGCTTCTTCTCCCTGGTTCTGGCACGCAGGTCTTTGGCGAAGTCCGTATCTGCCTGGGCTCCCCATATAGACTGACCAGCGTGATCGTATCCCGGATCTTCAAAACCGTAATCCGTACCAAAGAGGAAAATATTGCGGAAGCCAAGACGGTAGGATATTGCCAGGGCAGCATTGGTACAGGTGGGGTTACACCCGGCGAAGGTGTCATCAGCAGTTCCAAGCAAGGCCGGAATTGTGTTTTCTGACTTGAAATAAAAGCGGGTTTTGCCAAAAATCTCTGGCACGAAGGGATTTACTTCATTTACTGCCAGAAGCGGAACATCCGACAGCACACCTTCACCAAGATCCCTATGGGCACGGTACACGAAAAAACCGGGATCCAACTCAATGTGCAGGTCCGGTTTGATCCCGGCAGCCACCAAAGCCCTAAGGCCGGTACCTGCGCTAAGCACAACCACCTTATCCCGGCATGCACTCAGACTCTCAATGCGATGATCAATGGAAGGACCGCTGCCGACCACGACCACAGGATAGCCCGTTTCCGCCAACTTCCGGTTGCGGACATACGTCATACCGTTACGAACATTAAACTCGGTATTCTTCAAACGTATCAGCTGATCATCATAGTCCCCCCAATGGGCAGCGAGAGTGACGACGTCATTACCGACAGCCATTGCGGTCCTGGCGAGCTCCACATCTGCGAGGTGGTTATAGTAAACGGTTTGGAATGGGTAGAAAGGCACTGCGCTTTTAAGATGCCGCCAAAGAAGCTCTTCCATATCCACGCCGTCTGCCTCAAATCCAATGACGAAGTTAATGGCATAACCTCGCCTCTGGAACTTGGAACAGATCCTGGCCCAATCAACCGTAAAAAGACTAAGAGCAAACTTTTCGGGGTCCCGCTCCACGATAAACGCATTCAGAATATTCGAGCGCTCCACCAAAGTCTCGATGTGGTAGCCGAGACCGCAACCAAGAAAGACGATCAGAGGAAAAAAGTTACTACCACGGAAATAACCCTGAAAAGTTGAAGGGTCTACCGGCGAGGTCTCAAGAATCTCGCGCATCCGGGTGGTTGCGAAGCGTTCAGCGGTGTACCTGCCGGGCCATTGGGGCGCAAAGGTTTTCATGGGCTTTTCCGGCGGATTGTTCTTCAGGAACTCAAGGGCCTCATCCTGAGAGTATTCTTTGGCCAATCCCCGATAACAGGATTTACCATCAACCACCATATCCACATCTTTCGCGCCCGGCGTCACTATTAGCTCCGCACGGATCAACATCTGGTTTTCCAGAATCTGGAAAATTCTCGGAAGGTGGGCTTTAAAATAGTCGAGGTTCTTCTGCTTGCGCCTTAAATAGGCTTCGGCCGCATTATTCTGGTTGCTGCTCATGTAGTCCTTACCCTTTTAATGGCAAATCCACCCATTATTTATCGTGGCCCAACTTAATGGAAAAAAAAACTCTCAGCCACCCTCCCCTCCCCAAAACGCCGCCAAAAAACCGGCAAAGTTCTGCCGTCCGCCTAAATTTTCATCAACTTGAACAGGCAATACGCCGGGAAATGTAATTTTTAAATCCTTTTTTTCAGTACCTTACGATCAAATAAAAAAACCTGGCACAAATCTAGCTAAGATAAAACAAAGCACAGTTTCGTGGGGTCAGCTGAAGCGCCCCGGCTGACCTCTAGCGAATAGGGAGAAAGACAATGCCACAAATTATCAATACCAATATCGCGTCACTGAATGCGCAACGTAACCTCAACGCATCGCAGAGTGATGCCAATACCGCTCTGCAACGTTTGTCTTCCGGCTTACGCATCAACTCTGCAAAAGATGATGCCGCGGGGCTTGCCATCTCAGAGCGTTTTGAGTCCCAGATCACCGGTCTGAATATGGCACAGCGCAATGCCAACGACGGTATCTCGCTGGCTCAGACAACAGAAGGTGCGCTGGACGAAATCACGGCCAACCTTCAGCGCATCCGTGAGCTATCTGTGCAGTCCGCCAACGCCAGTAACAGCTTGTCGGACCGCGAAGCTCTAAACGCTGAGGTACAGCAGCGCATCGCAGAAGTAAACCGGATTGCCGCTCAAACGTCCTTCAACGGCTTGAGGGTGCTGGATGGTTCTCTTCCGACACAAACCTTCCAGGTGGGCGCAAATGCCGGTGAAACCATTGCAGTGGACGGCCTGGATGCCCGTGCGACAGAACTGGGCTCTCTCGTGGCCCGCACACCGGATCTCGCGAATGCATCCGGCACCAACTACAACCTCAACGAGTTGTTTGAGGAAGGCGGGACCGCAGACTTTGAGATCACGATGCCAACCATGAGTGGCGGCAGCCTGACTATCAATGTTAGTGGGGTCAGCACACTTGAAGGCGTGCTCGGGAAAATCAACTCCGAGTCCTCCAAAACCGGTATTACAGCCAATCTTGACCGCACTAATGACGGCTTCATATTCTCAACCGAGCTAGATGGTGAGATTGATACCACCGAGATGAGTGGCATATCCATTAACACTACCAACGCTTCAATCGATGGTACCGGCGTAACACTTGATGGCACATTCCCAGCAACCCCGGCCACCGTGGAAGAATCGACAGTCAACACTATCGATATATCGACACAGGATGGGGCGGATAACGCAATGGTGAGTCTGGACTTTGCCATTGACCAGATCAACGGTATCAGGGCCGAACTGGGTGCGGTGCAGAATCGCTTTGAATCCACCATCGCCAACCTGGCGACGACCACTGAGAACCTGCAGGCGTCCAACAGCCGGATCCGGGACGCAGACTTCGCCAAGGAATCAGCGGAACTGGCGCGAACTCAGGTGCTTCAGCAAGCCGGGCTGTCAGTGCTCGCCCAAGCCAACGGTCGACCGCAGCAGGTTCTGCAGTTGCTGCAAGGTTAATGACCTCACCCTTCTAGTCAGCCCTCTCACTCAATGCATCCGGGTCCTTAAAGTGAGGCCCGGATGTGTAAAAAAACCATCAGTAGCAGTACAGCACGGTTTCGAACCAGCCACTGGAGTGGTGCCCGAGGCTCATTTTGTAATCCGGTCGCAGGCTTTTGATGTAATCGGGAATAACCCACAGGTCATCCAAGTCATGGTACAGGCAAATAGCCAGCTTTGGCCGGTGCTTGACGATAGTTGTGGCGGCGCCCTTCAACGCCTCGACTTCGGCGCCCTCTATATCCATTTTAATAAGATTAGGGCAGAACTCCAGTTCCTCACAGACACTATCGATTGAACGGACATCAACGGTCACGTTGCCAGTGTCCGTTATGCTGCAGTTGGCATGGGAACCACTTACGGACGCTGTCGCAAATCTCAGCTGGGTATCGCATGACCATAAACCGGACGCTATCACCTCGACTTGGTCTGATAGCTCCATATCCTTCACTTTTTTCTCAATAGTCAACACATTGTCGGGCTCCGGTTCCAGACAAACCATTCTGATATGGCCGTCCAGGTAATCCTGGAACGTCTCTAGGCTCTCTCCTTTGCAGCCCCCCCCGTCAATCAACTTTATGTCTTCTAGAGCAGCCAGTTCCCAATGAAGGTACTGTGGGAAACGACTCTGTGCCAAGCGCTGATCACCATCGCTTAACAAGAACCCGAGCAGGTCATCCAAAACACCTTTGGATCCATCATCGTCGAGCATTCCACTAAGCTTCTCTAGACGCTTGCGAACATCGTCGACCATTGCCTCCTTGGCCCTGCCGATCAAGCTGAGATTGATAAACCGTTCAGCACCAAGATCCTGCAAGTTCTGAATAATCTGCGGATACCAGGTACTTGCCACAACAATAAGCAAGCCGCTATCCACAGCCTGCTGGGGGGAGACAACCTTCTGCCCACAAAATACCGCTCCATGTTTGTTTATGTCACTGTCACAAAAACCCTGGAGCTTGCACGGATAATCGTTCAGGTAGTCGGCAACGATCTTGCCGTTTTCGCCGGCACCGTATATGAAATAAGGCTGCGGTCTGGAAATCTCGCTTCGAATGAAATCGTAATGGTCACTGAACTTTGAAATGATCATGAATTCGCCTGCGGCAGAAATTGATTAGATGTTGCCTTTCCGGCAGTATCCTCAAGGATTAATTCACTGCAAGACCAATAAAGAAAATGGTACTGTCAGCCAACTGAAGGTAAATTTCGGCTGGCCGCGTTCGCCATCGAAAACTAGCGAATTATAGGCAGTTCGCGGCATGAATGAGCGAAAATACCGCTAAACACCTCCATTAGAGAAAGCCTTCTCTTGATCATTGCTGTTGCAGTGATGCAACTAATCGTATGGGTAAGGCACGGCCCAACACAATGGGAGAAGTACAGCAGCCTACAGGAATTCCGAGTTAGATTTTTCGGACAACAATAATCCAGAAATCCATTTCTTTATGTTTTTCTTAAAAAATCGCACCCTGGAAAGCCCCCACCACTCACGGAAAGAGATGTCCCGCAGCTGCTTCTCCAAAAATTTCAATTTAAGGGCTCGAGCCTCCCTATGGCACCCTATCCTTTTGAAATATCTGTAAATCCAAAAAAACGTTAAACTTTGAACATCATGTTTGTCGGATTCACTCAGCGGAGAAAACACCCCGCCGGCATGAAGCCTATACATCGACGGTTTAATATTTTTGAGATAACCAGACTTACCATGCTGCCCCAATAAGCTCACCAAAAAAACATCACCAACATAGGCCTTCTGAAATTCAGGCGGGAAACCAGTGATAACATTTCTGAACACCATGGACTGGGTTACCGGCCCAGCCCAACCAATCATTAAGTCTCGAGCCGAAAAATCCCGCTTATAAAACGATGGCAAGTGATTCTCATCGACTACATTTCCGTCTTCATCGATTGTTTGAACATCATGGGTTGCAAGGACATAAGAAGGATCACTTTCCAGAAACGAAACCTGCTTTTGTAACTTTTCGACATCCGTCCAATAATCATCGCCTTCACAAGGTGCGATGTATTTCCCTAAGACAGAAAAATCCACCACCTCCGCGAAGATTTTCTTACCCCTAGATCGCTGATTTTCTTCTTGTGGGATCAGGCTCATCAAACCAGGGTATGCCTTTACATACTCCTGTATAACATCAACCGTGCCATCGTCTGATGCATCGTCATAAAAAACAATATTGAAAGGAAAGTCAGTTTCTTGAAGAAGGAACCCACGGACGCAGTCATCAATGAAGTTATAATGATTATAAGTTAGACAGACTATGGACAACAAAGGCTCCACGCCGCTATTCCAGTTTTTACTTATTTCCGACTCCGGCGGAAGTGGTCGTTCGTGAAAGGCTTTTAATTCTTCCTGACTGTGCATTAATGCATCCTATAGTATTTTAATCGGGTCTCCGAATTCCGCTAACGATTCTAGTCGGCTTTGCAGAGGTATATGCAGAATCAACCTAGGAACTGCTCCAGACGAGTCCCTGACAGATCAGCGTATATTTCTTCTACAATATAGGGGGCAAGTTCAGAACGCCATTTCTCAGCAACGCTTTTATCTTTATAAACAGCATAGTAGCTTTCCTCATGCACAGTTGTACTATCCCGTAAAAAGCGTTTGCTGGCTTCGTCATAGGAAAGACCCAGGAACCTGAAAAGTTCGGAAGTGGTTCGCTCAGGAGCATAGACAACATCTTCATAGCGTAGCAGCATGAATCGGTCCGGGTACTTTTCAAGCAGGTCCAAATACATGTTTGCGACTTCCTTCCACTTATAATAACCAAAATAGTCCTCGTTGCCTTTGTTCTTGCAATTGCCGAAACGCCAATCCCTGAGAATCTCCGAGCCTGGGGGAAACTCCTTCGAGTTCTTGCGCCATGAGTTCAGTACCGCACATGGATGACGCACAATGCCTACGGCCTTCAAGCACGGCACGCGGCGTAACATAGGTTCCAACATGGACTGATATCGGTTTTCCTTAAATATCAGCGTTTTCGGATTGAAATACTTCTCAAACTGCGGGTACTCTCCGGTAATCCGCTTATCCGCCTGCGTCAAGAACGGTGAATTATTCTTGTACATGTCGAGAAACAGCTGATGATACTCATCAGGACTAGAGTCCTCGTTCACACGACCCTTGAACTCATAAGCAAAGAGCGGCTGAAAGCGAAAGCATACGTCTGGATGACTGTTAAGGATTTGGGCAATCCAGCTTGTACCACTCCTGGCGACACCGGCAACATAAACAACTTTGTCCAATTCATTCATCGCTGGGCCCTCAAATCAAAACGGAAATGAGCATATATTTGTTCGGGTGGCTGCTGGATTACGCTCGCCTCTTTGAAGCCGACACTTTCCACCAGTCGCAAAAGCCATGACGCATCAAGCCATGTACCAACCACATCTTGACCACTGATTTTGTTATTGAAATACAAGGCTTGCCTCTCCGGGGTGTTGTAAAAAGACCACAGTTTCCCGCGATCTGGGATGTCACCCACGAAGAGTAGTCCTCCAGGCTTCAGCCAATTGGATATTTGCCGTAGGAGCACCACGGCCTCGCCCTCTGAAAGGTATTGAATACCTGCATAGAGCAAGATGCGAGAGAATGATCCCGCTTCAAAGTCAAGTTTGCGTATGTCCGACTGCAATGTCGTTACGTTTGGCAGCTTCTTCTGATCAAGGATGGAGAGCAAATCTCCGGATATATCCACCGCCGTTACCGACCGGCAATGAGGTGCTAGATGCGACGAGAACAAACCGTTGCCCGCGCATAGATCGAGAACATCATCGGTTGCGCCAACAGGGAAGTGCGTATCCAGATAGTCAAGCGTAAACTGCCATCGTTCTGGGCTGATCGGCCGTTTATTAAACGTGCGCAAAACCTGCATTTGCTCATCTTCATTGAGCGAGGCGCGACCATGCTTCTTCCAGTATTCAAGCCAATACTCGGTACTCATATCGTGTTCCTTAAGTGATCCACCATCGGCTGCAGGTCGGCTGGAGTGTAACGATGGTCAATCGGCAGTGGGAGCAATTCCGCACTGATACGTTTCTCGAACTCGAAACCGCCTACATTCCGATTAAGTGTGTCGGACCACAAGGAGGGGACAAATATCGCCTCGTCGTAAAGACGGCTTCGGTTTACAGGAGATTTTGGTAAATAGGGATAGCAGAATGGCACATCGCTGACTTGATGCAATGGCAACTGGTTGTGCTCTCCCAGCACTGAGTGCAAGAAATCAAAGTTGCGATACCGAGCCTCAGCCACCTGTGGCAGATCAACAGCGCGAAGCATGCCTTCTGAAACCTCGGAAATGCGGTATACGCTACAGTCGAGCGATTTTTCATACTGTGCATAGGCTTCATAGGCTTCTTGCTGGCGCCCTAATCTGCGTAACAACCCATGTGTTAGAGAGATACCCTTAAACTGATCGGCCTGTACATCCAAACTCTCAGGTGCGAACAGGAAGGCGCCATCAGGCACGCCAAAATACTTTCGCGCCGAGGTAAATGACCAGTACCCGGGATGCCCCGGCCTGAAGAACGCATGAGTATCGTCCAATAATGCCCGCTGGCCGAAGTGCGCCTTTATTTTATGGGTATGCTCACCACAGACACCGAAATAGTCTGTCCAAAGAATGTACTCCCCATCATCCAGTTCAGGTAACTCCTTCGGAAACAAGGTCTCGTCCAATGCATAGTATCCGGTTTCAATGCCTAGGCGCGCGAATGGCTCAAGCGCAGCGTCGCAGGTATAGAAAGGGACATATACCCGTTTCGGGGCCAGGTGCCTAAGCATCACCATCATGCAAGCTCGGCCCGTATTCAGGGCATGCGCCTGTGGATACAAGCGGTCTCCACCGTGTGGCAGCTCGAGTTCGAAAAAACCACCGATAGGCTTCATGCGCGCAGCCCATCAAGAATAGTTACCAATCGATCCGTGAGGCGTTCAAGATCGGCCTGGTCCGTATCCTGATGAACAGGAAGATTAAGGATCTTGCTTGAGAATTCATGACTGGCTGGATATTCCGCGACCGTGATCGAGTCGACCAAACGGTAGTACAGAGCGATTGTAGGCAAACCTTCTTTCATCAATTCAAAGTAGAGCTTCTCACGGCAATTATCATGTACCAATACCGGAAAATCATGTGGAACCAATTCACCTATGTCAGGGAAGAGAATCGTCAGACCATCCACATGTGCCAGGCGGTTCGCCAGCCACTGGTAATTACTCCGCCGTTTAGTTGCAACAAACTCCATATCCGTCCGTAGAAACTGCTCAAGGCACGCGTAGTCACAGCGATCAGCACCATCAGGCGCGGGAAGGGCCATACCGGGATCGTTCACCCTCACAATTCCGCCGGTTGGCACCGCTATGGATTTATGCAGGCTATAAAAAGCCGCATGCCCGACACTCCCAGGGCCAGTATCGTTATGCAGCGGCCACGGGACATGTGCGCAATCTTCAATCAGCAAGGTCCGGTAACGTTCACAAAGCTCCCGTAACTTAAGAAGATCAACATGAACGATGCCGAAATAGTGCACCACCAAAAGGAGCGGATGACACCCTGTTTTCATCATCGATTCCAACTCGTCCAGCTTCGGTCGGAAATGATCGTCAAGTGAATATAACGTATAGGGCGTGTCTGTAGCTTGGAGTGGATCACCAATACCCGACCCTTCACGATCTGACACCCCCACATACGCAGGAAGCAAAATTGACTCGCCATCCTGCAAGCGAACTCCTTCCAGAATAAGCCGCCACCCCACCCGGGCGGAGGAAGTAAACGCCAGTCGCTTGGCGAAACGCGAGGGATCAGTGGCAGTGCGCTGGATCATAACTCTCCACGAAGATTGTGTTAGCCGGCTTAGACATGATGTTTTGACCTGCCCGTCCTCAACGATCGTGGGTTATCGTTGGGGATGGGTAAACACCCCTTAAACAGAGCCACATTGAGGAGGGCAGGTCATGACCCAGTTTAACGCTGAATCCGCTTCAATTCACACCGTCGGCGCTCCCGTTGAACCGGTACAACCGACAGTCCATACCGCTTATGTCGGCCTGGATGT
>Ga0247720_100235_pt1 | contig 24832 bp, 20 predicted proteins | sample MSEWel2015_12_15_FD_189078 | JGI IMG/M metagenome (GOLD analysis project Ga0247720, IMG submission 189078) | Subsurface sediment microbial communities from gas well in West Virginia, United States - MSEEL Well Study Marcellus 3H_2015_12_15 | ecosystem: Environmental > Terrestrial > Deep...
ACCGACCAGGTCTCCCCCTTGCTCACTTCGGCCACACTGGCGCTGGCGGGTCGTCGGCAGCACCATCATGAATTCCTCGCCGCCAATCCGGAACAGCTGATCGCTGTCCCGGAGCCGTTTTCGCAGTCGCAGTGCCAGTTCCGTCAGTACTTTGTCACCGGCCATGTGGCCCCACTGGTCGTTGATGGTCTTGAAGTAGTCCAGATCCAGCAGCACCAGACTGGATACCCGTTCGTACCTTTCGCGCATCTGGATCTGACCGTTGAGAATGTCAGCCAGTTGCGAGCGGTTAAGGCATCCGGTCAACGGATCGGTCGTGGCCAGCCTGGTCAGCTCCTGCTGGAGTTTGCCGACCAGCCAGGCAAAAATCATCGCAAACAGGCAGGTTAGGCCCAGGGAGAAGGTAATGCGCCAGAAGTCTGCTTCGGGAAACTGCATGAACGACACAACGGCCATGATGACCACGAAAACGAGGTCGCTGACGATCGCTTCCCTCAGTGGTAAAAGGAAAAACAGTGCGGTAGCGGCGGGATAAGCCCAGGACGGCCAGCGTCGGTTCAGTTGGCCGGGCCTGGCGGGCCGCCAGGCCGGATCAGGTGTGATGCAGCGCACTCATGCGGAAACCGGAAAGTCCGTGAATCGGGTCCTTCAGCGCCCGGACCCTGAGCACCACCGGAACCTGATGCTCCTGATCCCGGTGTATCAGGGGAAGATCCATCCGCTCGATGGCGCTGTCAGCTCGTGCCGCCGTCAGGGTGTGCCTGAAATTATCCCGAAAACCCGCCGGGACCAGTTCCTCAAAGGCCATACCCACCAGGTCGGCCGGGGCCCGATCGAGCAGTCCGGCGATCTGCGGTGAGACGAAGCCGACCCTGCCGTCTTCATCCAGTTCCCAGATCACCGCACCAGACAGTGCCACCAGATCCCGGCTACGCTGCTCGCTGTCATTCAGGGCCCGCCGCAGGATGGTTTTTTCCACCTGAAGGTTGGTGATCTGGTGATCGGCCCCTTTCTCCCGCTGTTCCAGTGCCCCCAGCCGCAGGGCCTGCCGGTATAGCCGACGGTTCAGTAACAGGGTCAGCAAACCGGCGACTGCGCATAACGCAAGGCCGACGGCCCAGACGGTCCGGCGCGATGCCCGGGCGGCGCCCTCGAGCATCGACGGGTCGGGAATGGTTGTCAGCATCCACTTCTGGTTGGTGGGAGAGACCACGGTTCGCAGGGCCCGGGTGGGGTCCATCGAACCGTTTGCACGGATCTCCAGCAATGGCCTCTTGGTGTGACGTTCCAGAGTATCGATCCGAAGCCCGAGGGACTCCGGAAGGGTGTTGTCGAACAGGGCGCGAAGCCAGGTGGCCGCCGGTGGGCCAGCCTGGCCTGCGGTGACGCCCGGATCCGGCGCGTTGGCCAGCAGGTGATTGACCAGCGCCTGGTGCTGGGCGTAATAGCGGGTCTCGGCCAGTGCCATGGCCCGTTCTGCCTCGATGTTCGCGGTGATCCCGGTTGCCACCAATCCGGCAGTGACCAGCACCAGGGGGACCCACAGCGCTGGCCATAGCGCGACGGTCCGGAACCTGGCGGAATCTGAGCTTTCCATACCTGGCGTCCTATGCGGCAGGGGCCGTGGTCTCAGTTGAAGGACCGCTGAGCAACGGCCGGTTCCCCTACACTCTAGTCCAGCTATGGGACAGAAGGAAAGCCTCAGGTCCGGGCCTTGCCTGCCGCTCCGTAGACAAGCAGAAAAGAGACAAAGGCGGTAACCACCACCGAAGGGCCGGCCGGTGTGTCCAGATACCAGGACAGACTCAGACCGCCGGTCACCGCAATGAAACCGAAAACCACCGCCATGGCGACCATGAATTCCGGATTATGGGCGAGCCGTCGTGCGGTGGCTGCAGGAATGATCAGCAAGGCCGTGATCAGCAGGACGCCGACTATTTTCATCGCCACCGCAATCACCAGCGAGAACATCAGCATCAGTACCAGCCGGAGGCGCTCGACAGGAATGCCTTCCACCCGGGCCAGCTCTTCATGAATGGTGCTCATCAGCAATCCGCGCCACAGTACTGCCAGCAGGCACAGGATCAGCACTGCGCCGCCGTAAATCCACAGGAGATCTTCCCGTCTCATCGCCAGCAGGTCACCGAACAGCAGTCCGGTAAGATCCACGCGCACATCCGGCATGAAACTCAGGGTGACCAGGCCAATGGCCAGGGCACTGTGAGCAAGAATGCCCAGCAGGGTGTCGGTGGCCAGCGCCCGGGTTCGGGAGAGCAGCACCAGGACCGTCGCCAGAACCACGCAGATCATGATCACACCGACGTTCAGTGGCACACTGAACAGAAAACTCAGGGCGATGCCCAGCAACGCGGAGTGGGCCAGGGTGTCGCCGAAATAGGCCATACGGCGCCAGACCACGAAACAGCCAAGGGGACCGGCCACCAATGCCACGCCCAGGCCGCCAATCAGGGCGCGCCAGAAGAAATCGTCGAGTACGGCATCAATGATGGGCATGATCGCACCCCTCATGTCCGGACGGGATGCCCTGCTGGCCGCCGGCGACCACATCGCCATGCAGATCGTGGGCGTGGTTGTGATGGTGATGATATACCGCGAGGGATTCCGCCACCGGCCGGCCAAAGGTTTCGATAAAAGCCGGGTCGTGGGAAATGTCCGCCGGGTAACCACTGCAGCAGACATGCTGGTTCAGGCAGATGACCTTGTCGGTGGCGGCCATGACCAGGTGCAGATCGTGGGAGATCATGATCACACCGCAATTCAGGTCGTCCCGGAGTTCACGAATCAGGTCATACAGGGACGCCTGGCCATTAATGTCCACACCCTGGGCCGGTTCATCGAGCACCAGCAGATCCGGCTTGCGGGCCAGGGCCCGGGCCAGCAGAAGCCGCTGTTTTTCCCCTCCGGACAGGTGGTGCACTGAGGCATGCAGCAGATGCCGGACGCCGGTTCGGGAGAGGGCGGACTCGCAGTCAGGTAGGGGTCTGCCACTGAGCAGCATGAACCGTTTCACGCTCAGCGGAAGCGTCGCTTCCAGGGCCAGGTGTTGCGGGACGTAGCCGATAACCAGGGACTTGCTCAGTGATATTCGCCCGCCCGACGCTTTCTGGATACCCAGAACGGCCTTGATCAGGGTTGTCTTTCCGGCCCCGTTGGGGCCGATAATGGTGATGATGTCACCGCGGTGGACTTTCAGATTGACCCGGTCCACCACCAGCCGTTCACCAAACCGGATGCTGAGATTTTCCAGGGTTACCAGGGGCTCAGTCATGGCCGGGCTCCGCCAGGCAGCGGGGACACAGGCCGGCGATTTCCAGAGTGGTGTTTTCAGCCTGAAAACCCTCGCCAGCCGCTGCTTTACCAACTTCCGACGTGACCGCCGGGGCGGTCAGCTCCAAAACGTTACCGCAGGAGCGGCAGATCAGAAACATTCCGGTATGACTTTCCCCGGCGTGGGTGCAGCCAGTAAAGGCGTTGAGAGAGGCAATGCGATGAACCAGTCCGTATTGCTGCAGGAAATCCAGCGCCCGGTAGACTGTTGGCGGCGCAGCATTATGGCCATCCGAGGACAGCGCTGCCAGCACATCGTAGGCCCCCAGGGGCTTGTGGGATTGCCAGATCAGCTCAAGAACCCGCTCCCGGATAGGGGTCAGGCGGGCACTTTTCTGCTGGCAGATACCCCTGGCATCGGCGAGGGCCTGGCTGACGCAGGCGTCATGGTTGTGGGGCCGGTAAGGAATGGCGCGGGCAGACATAAGGGAGATCCTGCAGGATTTGAAACATTATAACACTTGCAGGAGCCGCTGCCATGCCACCGCGGGATTGCCGGAGACCGGTTCAGTGCAGGGACTGTTGAACCAGGGACTCCAGAAACTCGAGGTTGGGGATCCAGGCGTTGTCTCCATCCACTTCAACCTGCATCAGATCCGCCGGGCCGGGGTCGCCATCCAGTTTTCTGACCTGCGCCTCGGTGAGTCGTGCCTGGCTGGGGATACCCTGGGTGACCAGAGCCATGAACGGCACTTTCTGGTGGTGATCGCCGATGGTGTTCAGAACCACGATGCGACCCCGGTTGTCGCCGGGCACCGTCAGCGCCCCGCCGTTGGCAGCGTCGTAGGAAATCACCGGGAGCTGCAGCCCCCGCCAGTCCAGGAAGCCTACCAGCCACTCCGGTGTATTGGCGCCCGCGTCGGTGCTGGCGTAGTCCACCACTTCTGCAATCGAGACGTTGGGCAGTAACAGTTGCCGGCCGCTCATGGGAATCATGACGCAGGAGAGGGTTTGGCTGTTGTCATTCATGGCGTGTTTCCTCAGGCGGAGTCCCGTTTCTGCCGGCCCTTGAGCAGGCAGGATTCTTCAATGGTTTTTACCAGTTCCCGGGCCAGTTGTTCCGGGGTGCCGCAAAATCCGGCGCAGCCGGTTGCCGCCACGGAGTCCGGCATGGAACTGTTACCGCAACTGGTGCTTTCCTGGACCCAGATCCGGCTGCCGTAGGCTTTCAGCAAGGGTGCCGCAATGGCGCCATCGTTGCCCATGCCGGAAAACAGTATCCCATGGCAACGAGGGCCATAGTGATCTGCCACATTCAGCAGCACCTGATCGATCGAGGGCCCGTAGGGCCCCGGCCAGGCACCGCTGGTTTCGGTCAGGGCACCCTGTTCATTCAGTTTCCATTCGTGTTCAACCGGCATCAGTATTACATCGCCGTTTTTCACCCGATAACCGTCTTCAGCCCGCTTGAGCGTGTAATGGGCGTGGCGGCCAAGCACCCGGGTCAGTACCTCGGTAAAGTTGCCATCAATATGCTGGGCATAGATAAAACCCACCGGCAGCCCCGGCGGCAGGTGGTCCAGGAACGTTTTGACCGCCGCCGGGCCACCCAGGGAGGCCCCCAGAATCCAGATCTCTTCGGCCACCGATCCGGGCACTGCCGGAGGTATCCAGCGTGGCAGCCCCGGGGACGGCGGGGTGACGGGCGCATGATCCTCCAGTTGCTCAAGTGAGGCCTGGGAGTCCAGTTCCTCCAGATGCCCCAGCTGCTGCTCCAGTTTGCCCAGCAGGCGTCGTTCCCAGCGAAAATACTCGGTGCTGCCGGGCTTGGGAGCCTGATCCAGTCCAAACAGAACCGGCGCGTCAGTGTTCTCCAGCAGATGATCGAACAGTACCGGGTGATCGGCTTCGTCTTCCAGGGTCACCAGCCAGAGGCTGGCCTCGGGAAATCCCGGGTAGCCCTGGAGCCGGTCCGGATCACCGGAAAAGCACACGTCGAGACCGAACTTGGCGGTGGCAGCCTGCAGGCGGTGGCGCTGCAGGACAACATCCGAGACGATCCCGACCCGCGGCCGGCCAGACTGGCCGGTCATCACTGACGTCCGGTCAGCCGCTCAATGGTCTCAAGCAGCTCGGTTTCCTGGAATGGCTTGCCGAGATACTCGTTCACACCGATCGCCAGCGCCCGCTCGCGGTGCTTCTCGCCGGTCCGGGAAGTGATCATGCAGATCGGGGTTTCCCGGAGGTTGTCGTCGTGGCGCACAAAGCTGGCAACTTCGAAGCCATCCATCCGTGGCATCTCGATATCCAGCAGGATAATGTCCGGCTTGTGATCCTGCAGCTGTGCGACCGCATCCAGGCCGTCTTTGGCGGTGATGACTTCCATGCCGTTTCGTTCCAGCAGTCGTGAGGTAACCTTCCGTACCGTCACCGAGTCGTCCACCACCATAACCACGGTGGCCTGTTCCTCGAAACGGGCAGACTCGCGGGCTTTCTCGAGGCTGGCCAGGCGCTGGCGTTCAGACAGGATATCGGACCGGATCATGGCCGGCAGGTCGAGAATCACCACCACATTACCATCACCGAGGATGGTGGCACCGGAGACACCCCGGACCGAGCTGAACTGGGGGCCAAGGGATTTAACAACGATCTCCCGGCTACCCATCAGGTTGTCCACCTGCAGGGCCATGGGTTGCTCGGCACCACGCACCAGAATCACCGGCAGCGGCAGGGCCTGCCCCTGCAGTTTCGGGTGGTGGTCACTGTTCAGCAGGCTGCCCAGGTACTGTAGCCGGTATTCCTGGCCGGCATACTCGTACATCGGCGCATCCGGCTTGTAGTATTCCTCAAGCTCGTAGGTGCTGACCCGGACAATACCCTCGATGGTATTCAGCGGGATGGCGTAGAAGTCCTCGCCGGTGGAGACCATCAGGGCCCGGTTCACGGACACCGTGAACGGCAGGCGCACGGTGAAGGTGGTGCCACGGCCCACAGCGGAATCGATATCCAGGCTACCGCCGAGCTGCTTGATCTCGCTGGCAACCACGTCCATGCCCACGCCGCGGCCGGAAATCTGGGTGACCTGCTGGGCGGTGGAGAAACCGGGTTGCAGGATAAACTGCAGGACTTCCCGTTCGGAGAGGTCCTCATCCTCGCGCAGCATGCCCTGGCGAATCGCCTTGTCGCGAATAACCGAAGAGGGAATGCCGGCGCCATCGTCGATCATACGCAGAACGACGTCACCACCCTCCCGGGTCAGCGACAGGGTCACCTCGCCGGTTTCCGGTTTGCCGGCCTTGTTGCGGTCTGCCGGGCTTTCGATGCCGTGGTCCAATGCGTTCCGGAGCATGTGTTCCAGGGGCGCGATCATGCGCTCCAGGATGTTCCGGTCCATCTCGCCTTCGGCATTGCGAACGTCAAAGTCGACCTTTTTGCCCAGCTCGCCGCTGATCTGGCGGACGATCCGACGCAGGCGCGGCACCATGGAGGCGAACGGAATCATCCGGGTCTTCATCAGACCTTCCTGGAGTTCCGTGTTGATCCGCGACTGCTGCACCAGCAGGGTTTCGGTGTCCCGTACCCGGTCAGACAGAGTCTCGCGCAGATCCGCAAGGTCCGAGGAGGACTCGGTCAGGGCCCGGGACAACTGCTGGATGGACGAGTAACGGTCCATCTCCAGCGGGTCGAAGTCGTCGCCGTAGTCCGGACCATGCTCTTTCTCGGCACTGAACAGGATCTGCGCTTCGGTTTCGATTTCCATCCGGCGCAGCTGCTCCCGCAGACGCTCGATGGTCGCGGCCATTTCATCGAGGGTATGGCCGAAATCACTGGTCTGCTGCTCCAGCCGGCCGCGGGTAATACTGGTCTCACCGGCCAGGTTGACCAGTTCGTCCAGCAGCGGCGCCGACACCCGGATGGTTTCCTGGGCCGCGCGCTGGGCGTCCGCCGCCTGCTTGCGAGTCCTGGCTGCCGACTTCGACGTTTTTGGTGCCGGTGTTGCCGGCTTTTCGGCGTTCACCGGTGCCTGCGGTGTTTTCGGTTCCGGTTCGATGGCAGCTGGCCGGGACTCTTCGGTGTTTTCCGGCTCGGGTGCCGACGCACCGGAATCAAACCGTTTCCGGATATCGGAGACCAGGGCAATGATGGCGTCATGGTCTTCGGTAATGGCCTGCCACTGCTGCTCATCCGGCGCATTGCCACCCAGATCAATCAGTCGGGTTTCAAGCGCGTGGGCCTGGTCGCCAAGCCGGGTCAGCTGGGACAGGCGGGCGCCACCCTTGAGGGTATGCAGTGCGCGCTGGGCTTCCTGGTTGAAACTGTGATTGGCCGGTTCCTTGCGCCAGTCATCGAGCAGCTGTTCCAGCTGATCCATGATTTCACCGGCTTCTTCCAGGAAGATCTCCAGGACTTCCGGATCGAGGTCGTCCTGGCCTGCTGGCGCGGTCTCTTCCCGGGCCGTGGCTGTTTCTTCCGCCGCTGCGTTGTGGGCAGACCGGAATTCGGCAATCAGGGCGTTTGCAGGCTCTGGCTTGTTGCCGTCTTCCAGACTCTCGAGCATTGCCTTCAGACTGGCCAGTGCCCGGTCGCTCAGGCTGAGCAGGATTGTCTGGTTGCCGGCCCCTGAAATCAGGGGGTCGAGGGCATCAGACCAGGCTTCGGCCAGATCGGCAATCGGATCCACGTCTGACAGTCTTGCTCCGCCCTTGAGAGTATGAAGCTCCTGCTGCAGCTGGGTTACACCGGTCAGCTCGTCCGGTTCCTCCCGCCACTGGTCAAGACACTCGCTGATGGCGTCCCGGATTTCCAGACCTTCATCCAGGAAGATACCGATCAGGTCGTCATCACTGGCCTGTGCCAGCGTATCGCTGAGGCTGGTCGCTTCCGGTGCTTCTTCGGCCGGGGAGGCTGAAGGACTGGCTTCCGTCGGTTGTTCCGGTTCCGCTTCGCGGTCGCCAGCCGGCATGGCCTCGCCCCGAAGGATGGACTGAACCCGGGCAACCAGTTCATCGGCCGGCGGGCAGGGTTTCTGGGTGGCCACCTGCTCGACCATCTGGGCCAGCCGGTCATGGCAGGCAAACAGGAGCTCGTTCATGTTGTCGCTGGCGTCGAGCTGGCCTTCGGCGACCTTCTCGAACAGATCTTCCAGGACATGGGTCAGGTCGCCGATGGCCTCCACGCCTGCCATCCTGGCGCCCCCTTTGAGGGTATGCACATCCCGCTGCAATTCGGCGGCAACCGCGCGATCCGAGGGATCTTCGGTCCAGGTGTGCAGGGCACTGCCGGTTGAATTGATCAGGTCGTAGGCTTCTTCCAGGAAGATACCCACCAGCTCCGGGTCGAGATGAGAGAGGTCGGCAATGCCGTCGCTCGCAGCGGGCTCCTGCTGATCAGAAGCCCCGGTATCGGGCTCCTCTCCGAAGGCGGATTCGGGTGCTTCCGGTTCTTCCAGGGGAGGCTGGTCGTCGGTGTGGTCTGCCTGATCGGGCTCATCGTCCTGGCCACTGACATTCGTCACCGGGCGTGTCGCGGTCGAGCTGTCCATGTAGGCCTGGATTTCGCCGATCAGATCCGGCGCCGGGCGCGGTGCTTCGCTCGCTTCCAGGTTTTCCACCATCCCGGCCAGACGATCGTGGCAGCGGAACAGCAAGTCAGACAGCTCGTCGTTGATCGACAGGCGCTGTTCGGTCAGCCCTTCAAACAGATTTTCCAGTTCGTGGGAAAGATCGCCAACTGCCGGAATGTCCGCCAGCCTCGCGCCGCCCTTGAGGGTATGCAGATCCCGCTGCAGAAGGCGCAGGAGGTCGAGGTTGCCGGTGTTCTCACTCCAGCTCTTGAGTGCCTCGGCAGTGCTGTCGATCAGGTCCCGGGCCTCTTCCAGGAAGATTTCCGCCAGTTCCGCGTCCATGTCGTTATCGGGTTCGGACAGGTCCGGCAGGGGCGGCTGCTCCTCGGCGGGCGACTCCTCTGGCGTCGGCGTCCCGATCTCCTCCATATCAAAGCTGAGATCGATCTCTTCCAGGTCACCGGTAAATTCCTGGTCGAAGGCATCGGCTTCGGCTTCGGCGGTCTGTTCCGTGCCGGTGGTTTGCAGTGCCTCAAGCCGGGCAACCAGCTCGTCACTGGACTCGGTGGCGAGTCCCGCGGCGACCTGATCCATCATGTTGATCAGTTGCTCGTGGGCGGCGCGAATGGTCCCGAAAAACTCCTTATCGGGCGTCTCGTCATTGGCCGCCATGGCGTCGTAGGTATCTTTCAGGGCGCCCGAGAGGGCGGCCACGTCCGTCAGGCCGGCGTCGGCAGCGCCGCGGGTGAGCTGACCCAGTTCGGAGCGGAGCTGTTCCAGGGCACCGGTTTCATCCGGGTTGGCGGCCCAGTGATCAAGGATCCGGTCAGCATCCAGAACAATGTCCAGTCCTTCGTTGAGGAACAGCTGTACCAGTTGTGAGGGTGCCTGCTGCTGATGCTGGTCCGCGGCCTCTTCGTTGCGGATGCGCAGCGTCTCTTCGGTGAGGCGATCCAGTTTTTCGAGGAACTCTTCGGTACCCGGCAGGGATGCCTGGGGGTTCTCGCGAATCTGCGCCAGGCCCCGGGTCAGGAAGTCACAGGCGGACTCGATCAGCGAGAGGACCTCGCGGTTGGCCCGCTTGTTCTGGGCCCGGGATTCCTTGATGAACCGTTCCAGCGGCGCGATGACTGCAGCGATCGGTGCGATACCGGCAGTATGGGCGCTGCCTTTGAGCGTATGCAGAGCGCGGGACAGGTTATCGGTGTAGGCGACAGAGGTCTTGTCGCCAGCAGCCGCGAGAAAGTCCTTGAGTGTTTGCAGATGGGTCTCGGTCTCGCTCTCGAAGATGTCGAGCAATACCGGATCAACAGCGTCGTCGTCGGCGTAAGCGGTGTCGGACTCGATGGCCCCGGCCTGAGCGTCGGTTTCTGCGGCAGGCATGATGCTGGCGTCAGGAATTTCGCCATTGGCCAGTGCGTTGGCCCGGGCCTCCAGGTTGGAGGTGTCCAGCGACGCGGTGCGGCGCTTTTCAAAGTCCTCGACCAGGCCGGGAAGGCTGGCGGTAACGTCCTCCAGAAGACTGGCGATATCGTCGTTCATGAAAATGCTGCCGTCGATAACCCGGTTCAGCATGTTTTCCACCGACCAGGCCAGTTCCCCGACAACCAGGGCGCCCACCATCCGGCCGCTGCCTTTGAGGGTGTGGAATGCCCTCCGGACTTCTGACAGTGCGCTACGGTCATCGTGCTGGCGCAGAAGCATCGGCAGGTATTCGCGGATGGTTTCCAGTACTTCCCCGGCCTCTTCGACAAAGATTTCAAGAATCTCGTCGTCAATCAGGTCGTCGTCATCAACCGGCTCTTCGGCGGCGGTGTCTGCTGTTTCCCCGGCGTCAGTGGCGGCGACTTCTGCCGCCTCGCCGGAGGCTTCCGGCACCCCGGGTTCTTCCTCCGACGCGGTCATTTCCGCTCCGGCGGGCACCCCGTCATCGGTACGGCGGGTAGTGGCCATGGCTTCGGCGCGCTGAATCAGGCCATCAACGTCTCCGGCGGTCTCGCCGGCTCTGAATTCACGAATGAGCGAGGGAATGCGGGCATTGACCTCGTCCACCAGGGTAAACAGGTCATCGGTGGGGCGGATGGTCTGGTCGATAACCCGGTTCAGCAGATTTTCCACCGACCAGGCCAGCTCGCCAATGCTGGTCGCGCCTACCAGGCGACCACTGCCTTTGAGGGTATGGAAGGCACGGCGGACTTCGGTCAGAGCTTCGTGGTCATCGTGATTCTGGCGCAGGCGCGGGTAGAACTCGTGGATCGTTTCGAGAACTTCCTCGGCTTCCTCGACAAAAATACCGAGAATCTCATCGTCCAGCAGTTCGGCATCGGAGCCCCGGGTTTCCCCGGTGACAGTCTTTCCGGTTTCCGGTAGTTCCTGCGCGGGCTCAACCACGGGGATGTCCTCCGCCGCGGCTTCTGACCAGGTGGGTTCTGCACCCACAGGGAAACCCAGGGAGTCCAGGCTGTCTTCCGCTACCCGGAGGATGGAATCGTTTTCACCGATACCCTCGGCAAGGCGTTCCAGGTAATACTCAATGCTGGTGACCGCATCAGCCAGGGTGTCGAGCTGTTTCCAGTCCGGAACCTGTTTGCTGCCCAGCAGCACGTCGGTAATGTAACGCTCGGCCGAGGCCAGCATGTCAGCCACGCGGTCCAGGGGAATCAGGCTGAGGCCGCCGCGGATGCTGTGCAGAAGGCCGGGTACATGCTCGATTTCCCGGGTATCCCATTGCGAGGCAATGAAATTCACGATCGCGGATTTGACCTGCTCCAGAGTATTTCTGGATTCCCGGAGCAGCGCACCACTGGCTTCACCGAGTTCACGTGAGCCGAGGTTGACCGGGCTGTCGGCGGTCCCATCGTCGGCTTCTTCCTGGTGGCCTTCGGCATCGAGGCCGGCGAGGCTGGCCTCGACATAGAGCAGCGCACCGGCGATGTCCATCAGGGTGCCGTCATCCACCTGTTCCGTCTGGGCGCTGAGTTTTTCGACCAGTTCGACCTGCTCGGTCACCACCTTCCGGGGAATGCCAAGGCCAAGGACCGCAAGGGTATTGGCGACCTGACGCAGCCCTGGCAGCAGGTCTTCAAGTTCGCTGTTCTGGCGCAGTTCGGAACGCACGTAAAGATCCAGCTGGTCTTTGAGCTTGGCCAGTTCTTCATTGAGCGCGCTGACAACGGAATGAATGGCTTCCCGGCCCGGGCCGGAAACCCGGGTTCGGGCTGCATCGACATCGTCTTCCGATGGCAGGGCCTGGTTCAACTGGTAGGCCTCGCGAAGGGCGCTGACCTGGGGCGAATCGAGATCCCGGGCACGGGCCACGTAATACAGCAGATGCTTGAGCAGGGCTTCGGGCACCGGTTGCTGAAGAATGTCCGCGTGCTCATCGGTTAACCGGCGTACCTCACTGTCCAGCTCCCTGAGCAGGGACTTTACCGCCGCGTTTACCGGATTGACGTGTGCCTGCAGCGTCTCCACGAACGCGCTCGCGGCCTTCCAGAGCTCACCTCTGGGCGTCTTCTGACACAACCGGATCAGCCGCTGGATGACCTTCTGCATGTAGTCGAAGTGCGCCTCGAGATCGGCTTCGCGGATCACCCCCGCCAGGGCGAACTGGTACATCTGCCGGAGTTTGCGGAGATGGCCGAGAACCGTCGGGTCCTGTAATCGCTGCGATACCTTGCCGGTGACACTGATCCTCGAGGGGCTCAGATCCGGCTTGAACAGGGACGTATCCGACAGCAGGGATTCGCCTCGGGCGGCCCGCAAATCATTCAGCAGGGGCAGAAGCACCATCGGGAAATCGTCCTGGCTGCTGGCCAGGTGCTCAAGGTACTGGGGCAGCTGAAGGATGGACTGCATCAGGACTTCGACGGCTTCGTTGGTGTTGGCAACGGTGTCGTTGAGAAGCGCCTGGGTGAGCTTTTCCATTTCCTCGGTGAGCAGCGCCGCACCGTAAAGCTCGACCATTTGCAGGGTGCCATGTACCTGATGGAGATAATTCAGGCAGAAGCGCAGGCGCGCAGTGTCGTCACGATTCTCGACATACGCTTCCAGTGCATGCTGACCCTGGGTCAGCGTGTCCTGTATTTCGCCCCGAACCCAGTCGAGGGCGATGCTGTCATGGTGATTGCCCATAACCACTCCGGTTATTCTTCGTCAGTCTGGCGTTTGATCCACGCCAGCACATGTTCCGAGGGAACTCTCTGCAAGCCGGGGGGCTGCCAATCGGTCAGCTCCCCCTGGCCCAGCACCAGTAATCCCCCGGGCGCCAGCCGCTCTGCGAGTCGCTTGACAATTTCCCGCCGGCGCCAGCGGCGAAAATAAATCAGCAGATTCTGGCAGAAGATAATATTCATCCCGTGCATGGGCGCTTTATCGAGATCCAGAACATTCAGTCTGGTAAAGCACACCCGGTCACGGATGCTGTTCACAATTTCGACGGTATTCCGCTCGGCCGGGCGGAAATACCGGGATTTCATGCCTTCGTCCATTCCCAGCAGTTTGCGGGGATTGAACTGACCGTTCCGGGCCTTTTCGATCACCGGTTTGCTGATATCCGAGCCGGTGACACCAAACAGGGGTTGCAGTGCCAGCTGGCTCATGCATTCGTTCAGCACCATGGCCAGCGTGTAGGGCTCTTCGCCCGTGGAACACCCGACACTCCAGGCCTCCACAGGGCGTTTTTTCAGCTGCTCCCGGGGGCGTGTCAGAACGTAGTCGGAAACCAGCCGGAACGCGTCCGGATCCCGGAAAAACCGGGTTTCCTGGACGGTGAGCCGGTCCACCAGTGTTGACCACTCCCGGACCGCATCCGGCCCGGATACGATTTTCTCGTAATAGGCCTGATAGCTGCTGCAGCCGATCTCCCGCATCCGGATGCCGAGGTTGGTCTCCAGAAACGACCGGCGCTCGGCGGACAGGGTTATACCGGTTCGGTGTTCCAGCAGGGTCTGCCACTGGCTGAACTGCGCCTCGTCCATAGCCGGGAGTCGGCGCAGTGACCAGATGCCCTCGGCGGGTGACAGGTTGTTATGCATCTGTGCCATAAACCGTCAACAGCCCTGGACCGGAAATCAGCCCACCACCGGAACGTCGCTGTCTTCCTCTTCTTCCTGATCCGCCAGGTCTTCTTCCGGCAGGGTGAAGCCGGCAACGGAGGACCGCAGCTCGGACGCCATCTCTGCCAGGTTACCGATAGACTTCGCCGTGGCGTTGGTACCGGAGGACGTCTGGGAGGTGATTTCCTGGATGACGTTCATGGTGTTGGAAATGTGCGCCGCCGACGACGACTGCTGACGGGCTGCGTTGGAGATGTTCTGGATCAGTTCCGCCAGGGACATGGATACGTTCTCGATTTCCTCGAGCGCGATACCCGCGTCCTGGGCCAGACGGGCACCACGGACCACCTCGGCGGTGGTGTGTTCCATGGAGATAACCGCTTCGTTGGTGTCCGACTGGATCGTCTTGACCAGCGCTTCAATCTGCTTGGTGGCCGCGGAGGAACGTTCCGCCAGTCGCTGAACTTCGTCCGCCACCACCGCGAAGCCCCGGCCCGCGTCACCGGCCATGGAGGCCTGGATGGCGGCGTTCAGGGACAGGATGTTGGTCTGGTCGGCGATGTCGTTGATCAGGGATACGATGTCACCGATTTCCTGGGAAGACTCACCCAGACGCTTGATCCGTTTGGAGGTTTCCTGGATCTGCTCCCGGATGTTGTCCATGCCGCGGATGGTGTTCTGTACCACTTCCGCGCCTTTCTTGGCGATCGCAACCGACCGCTCCGCAACCGCGGAAGATTCGGCAGCGTTCGAGGATACCTGGTCGATGGACACCGCCATTTCGTTAACGGCGGCGGAGGCGCCGGCAATTTCCTGGGCCTGGTGCTCGGAAGCATCCGCCAGGTGCATGGCCGTGGCCTGGGTTTCCTGGGCCGCCGAGGCTACCCGCACGGCAGTACCACGAATCGCCTGCACCAGCCCGCGCATCTGGTCGATGGCGTAGTTGATGGAGTCGGCGATGGCACCGGTGAAGTCTTCGGTGACCGTGGCCTCGGTGGTCAGGTCACCGTCCGCCAGGTCGGCCAGTTCGTCCAGCAGTCGCAGGATCGCGTTCTGGTTCTGTTCATTCTGTTCCTGGGTGGTTGCCAGGCGGGCCTGGGCTTCCCGGTAAAGGGCCAGACCGATGAAGACAACAATCGCAACCATGGCAGCCAGAATGGCAAAGGCCAGGGTCGGGCTGATCAGACGGGAGCCGGACTGGTTGCGGAAGTTTTCCGCCAGTACGGAAAGCTCGGAAAGCAGGACTTCGGAATTCTGGAAGATGTCGCTGGCGGCGGTACGCACCTTGAAGAGGTCGGGAGAGGCTTCAAGGATGGCGTCGACGTTCTGGGACACGAATTCGAACAGTTCGGCAACGGCTTCCAGGCCGTAGATTGCGTCTTCATCGGTTACCCGGGAGATGCCCATGGCCTCGTTGCCATTGAGCTGGCCCTCGAGTACCCGGCCAAACAGGCTGGCGTCACGGCCGAAGCGGTCGGCGGCGATAACCGCGTCTTCGTCACCGGACAGTACGTTGTTAACAGAACGCACGATACGTTCTGCCAGCAGCGACTGGCGCTGTGCCAGGGCGATCTGCTCGGCCGGAGCGCCGTTGTCCAGCAGGATCTGTACGATGTCATCGTACTCCACTTGCAGCTGGGGAATGGTTTCGTTCAGGGTCTGGGCAACCTCGTGCAGGCCGAGAACCGCGTCCTGGGTGGAGAGGATGCTATCAGCGTTTTCCCGAACGGTATTCCAGTTTTCCTGTACACCGCTCTGCTGCGCCAGTTCACTCGGCGGCAGGCCGGTCTCCGGGTTACCCTCGGTTATGTTGGTCCAGAGCTGCTGGAATTCGTCACGGGAGCGGCGCAGCTGGTTGAACGCTTCGGCGGTACCGCCGGCAGCCTCGGTCGCGTTTTTCGCAATCTGCTGCGAAAGCACCCTCAACTCGGCGGTGTTGGCGATATATTGCTGATCGTTCTGGCTGTTTTTGTTGATAATGAACAGCACCACAACGAGCAGGACGGTGAGTGCGATCAGTGCGGCAATCAGGCCGGCAACCAGCTTGTTGCCTCCCTGTCCCATACTGAGTCTTCCGGCTCTGTTCTTCATTTTCTGGCTCCCGGCCTCTTCAATAAATTGGCAAGTTTGTTTTTTCGGGTATCAGGCGGTCAGGGTGATGTTCCTGCCATTGTCACCACCCTTACCACTGTGCGACGTCCAGGAAGCGTTCGTCCTCGAGCAGGTCGACGGCCGAAAACACTTTCCAGACTTCCTCGTTGCGCTCGTAACCGCCTGCGACAAACGGCCGAACGTTTTCAGGCACGCCTTCCGGCGCATCCTTGAAACTGTCTGTGGCGAAGTACTGCATGCCCAGTACGCTGTCGACCACGAGCCCGCTGAAAACGTCCCCTTGTTCAACCACCAGCACCCGGCGTTCCCGTTGGCTCCGGGAGGAACGGGGAATATCAAAAAAACCGGCGAGATCGACAAGAGGCAGGAGGCGGCCACGAACGTTGGCGGCTCCGAGCAGAAACGGGCGAACCCCCGGAATGTGCGTAAACCGGGGGACGTGGAGGATTTCGGTGACTTCACCCATCGGGGCTACGTAGCGCTCACCTGCGAGAACGAAGCCGATGCCGTTCCAGAGCTCGACGGCTTCCTGTTGCTCCGGCAGGCCGGCGGCCATGGACCGGCTGCGCTGGGCGATATCCGTCAGAACGGCGAAAGGGGCGGCCTGGGCGGACATGCGTACTCCACGGTTGGGGATCAGGCAATCAGACTGTTGATTGTTTTGATCAGATCGTCTTCGTTAACCGGCTTGACCAGATAACCCTTGGCGCCCTGGCGGGTGCCCCATACGCGATCAGTTTCCTGATCCTTGGTGGTTACAATCACCACCGGGATGGAGGCGGTTTCCGGCGCGCGAGTCAGCTGGCGGGTTGCCTGGAATCCATTAAGGCCGGGCATGACCACATCCATCAGCACCAGATCCGGGGTTTCAGCACGGGCCTTGGCCACGCCGTCTGCGCCATTGTCGGCAGTCAGGACTTCGTGCTGATGCTTTTCCAGAATGGTGGAAATCTTCTTAACCTCGGTAGGGGAATCGTCAACAATAAGAATGCGGGCCATGGTTTCCTCGATGGTTCTTGGTGTCAGCAGGTTTACTGTTCCGCCTGTGGAACATACTGGCGGATGGTATTGAGCAGCTCGTCCTTACTGAACGGTTTGGTCAGATACTGGTCCGAGCCGACGATCCGGCCTTTGGCCTTGTCGAACAGCCCGTCCTTACTGGAGAGCATGATAACCGGCGTCTTTTTGAAGGAGGAATTGTTCTTGATAAGTGCGCAGGTCTGGTAGCCGTCCAGGCGGGGCATCATGATATCAACAAAAATGATGTCCGGCTGGGAATCGGCAATCTTGGCAAGAGCGTCAAAGCCGTCAGTCGCGGTGATGACCTCACAGCCAACCTTTTTCAGAAGGGTTTCTGCGGTGCGACGGATGGTTTTGCTGTCGTCGATCACCATGATCTTCAAGTTCTCGAAGTTGTCATCCATTGTCCAACTGCCTTGCGCTCAGCGACTGTCATTATTTTAAAACGGGGGTTTTAACACAAACCTTAAGGTTGTTCTATAAACCCCGCTCATTTATAGATTATCAATGGCCGGATAAAAAGTATTAGTTTGTGACCAAATGTACTTCTGCCCGCAGCGTCACGTAACTGACTGAGGATTTCTCCGGATGCATTCGCAGCTCGGGTACAATACCATCTGATTTCTCAGCATAGCACTTAATGTCCGGTGCACTCTGCAGACCGGTTCGTGTTTTTAACCCTCAGGAGCGCAAGAGAGCCTATGACCGTCAGACTCGGAATCGTGATGGATCCGATTGAAGCTATCCACTTCAAGAAGGACAGTTCCCTGGCCATGTTGCTGGCTGCCCAGAACCGTGGCTGGGAAATCGAATACATCGAGCTGCCGGACATGTATCTCGAAGGCGGCCGGGCCATGGCCCATACCCGGGACCTGACCGTGCATATGGATCCCGAGAACTGGTTCAGCTTCGGCCCGGGCCAGGACCGGGCGCTGGGCGACCTTGATGTCATCCTGATGCGCAAGGATCCGCCGGTAGACCGGGAGTTCATGATGGCCACCCATATCCTGGAGGCGGCCGAGCAGCAGGGCGCCCTGGTGGTCAATCCTCCCGCCACGCTGCGTGACTGCAACGAAAAGCTTTTTGCTGCCCAGTTTGAGGATCTGACACCGCCACTGCTGGTTAGCCGGTCGGCGAGCCGGTTCCGGAAGTTTTACGCCGAACACGGCGATGTCATCATGAAACCGGTGGACGGGATGGGCGGCCATTCGATCTTCCGGATCCGGGAAAATGACTTCAATCTCGGGGTAATCATTGAAACCCTGACCAATTATGGCACTCACCAGGCCATGGCCCAGAAATACATTCCTGAAATCAGCGATGGTGACAAGCGCATCCTGTTGATCGACGGTGAGCCGGTGCCCTACGCCCTTGCGCGCATCCCGTCCCACGGAGAGAATCGGGGCAATCTTGCCGCTGGTGGCCGCGGCGAGGGTCGGGAGCTGACCGCCCGGGATCGGGAGATCTGCGAGCGCGTTGCGCCGGTGATCAAAGAGAAAGGCCTCATTTTTGTCGGCCTGGATGTGATCGGTGATTATCTGACCGAGATCAATGTCACCAGCCCGACCTGTATCCGGGAACTTGATGCGGCCTTTGGAATCGATATTGGTGGCCTATTGATGGACGCCATTGCAAAGCGGCTGGGCCAGGCATAATCCGGTGATGGCTTAACGACAGGATCCGTATCAGGAATGGCAGTTCAGGTAAGCGACTTCGACCGGTTTTCCTTCACCCTTTTTATGGCGCTGGCGGTGCACGCCATTGTTGTGCTGGGCATCAGTTTTGCGCCTGAGCCACCCAGGTCGTCTGCCCAGACCATGGAGATCACGCTGTCGCAGTTTGACGACGAGAAAGCACCGGAGAAAGCGGACTTTCTGGCTCAGACCAGTCAGCAGGGCAGCGGTACTGAGGAGGAGGTTCAGGAAATGACCACGCCTCAGCCCGCCGAAGTCAGCCAGCCGGAAGTGGCGAAGGTTCAGCCGGAACCGCCTGCCCGGGCCGAGCCCGAGCCGCGCCAGGAGAAAACGGTGGTGCAGACCGACAGCCCGGCCCGTCAGAAAGTGCAGCAGCCGGAGGAGCGGACCAAACCGGAAGAAGAGCCGCTGCCGGTTCGCAAGAAAAAGAGCCTGATGGAGCGCAGTCTCGAGATCGTCAGCCTGGAGGCCCGTTTTGATGCCCAGCAGCGGGCCTATGCCCGCAAGCCGAGGGTGATGCGTGTTACCGCCGCATCCACCCTCAAATCGACCAACGCCTGGTACGTCCAGAACTGGGTCTCCAAGGTTACGCGGGTCGGCAACATCAACTACCCGACCGAGGCGCGCCGCGCCGGAATCTATGGCACACTGAGACTGCTGGTGTCGCTGAAGAAAGACGGCACCATCAAAGAAGTGGCGATTCTGCAATCCTCCGGCAGCACGGTTCTGGACGACGCCGCCATCCGGATTGTCAGAATGGCGGCACCCTTCGCCCCGTTCCCGGAGGAGATGCGGCAAGAGGTGGACGAACTTGAAATCATACGTACCTGGTCCTTCCAGCGTCGGGGGCTGACATCCGGATGACAGCATCAAAACACTCTCCCCACAGTCTGCGGCACCATTTCCTGGTGGCTTCGCCCTACCTTGCCGATCCGCGTTTCCATGGTGCCGTGGTCTATCTTTGTGAACATTCTGACGACGGTGCTCTGGGGCTGACGATCAATCACCCGCTGGACATCCATCTGGGCGAGATCCTGGAGCAGCTGGATCTGCCCGGTGGTGAGCTGGATCTGCCGGTTTACAGCGGTGGCCCGGTCCAGCCCGAACGGGGCTTTGTCCTGCACCCGCCCGGAACCAGCTGGCAGAACACGGCGAAGGTGACCGAAGAGGTTCTGCTGACCACCTCCCGGGATGTACTGGCGGGTATTGGCCGCGCTGAAGGGCCGGAAGAGTTCCTGGTAGCGCTTGGCTATTCCGGCTGGGGTGAAGGCCAGCTGGAAGACGAGCTGGGCAGTAACGCCTGGCTCACCTGTCCTGCTGACACGGACATCCTGTTCCACACCCCGTGGGAAGAACGCTACAAAGCGGTACTCCAGCTGATCGGTGTTGATCTTAACCAGCTCAGCGAGTCGGTCGGCCATGCCTGAGGGCGGGAACCGCCGGGTGATGGCGTTTGATTTCGGTACCCGCCGGATTGGTGTCGCCACCGGCCAGGAGATGCTGGGCAGCGGACAGCCGGTGGCGTTGATCCCGGCCCGTGATGGTATTCCGGACTGGCAGAAGATCGAAGCGTTGCTGCAGGAGTGGCGTCCCGATCTGGTGGTGGTTGGTTTGCCGCTGAATATGGACGATACCGAGAACGACATGTGTGCCCGGGCACGAAAATTCGGTAATCGGCTCCACGGCCGTTACCACGTACCGGTTGAAATGGTGGATGAGCGCCTGACCAGTTTTCAGGCCAAGGGCGAGGTGCTTGCGGCTGGTGGAAGCCGTGACTTTGGCCGCCACGGCGTCGACGACCGGGCCGCGGTTCTGATCCTGGAAACCTGGTTTGGCCTGCACGGCAACCGTGCCGGTGAATGAACGTAGCCACAGTCTCCGGCTTATACAGACAGCGAGGACGTAATGACCGCATTGCTTGATATCGACCAGCTACTGGATCAAATGGAAACCGGGTTGCGTCAGGTTCTTGAACAACGGGGCATTGAATCCCCTGCGTTGATCGGTATCCGGACCGGTGGTGTCTGGCTGGCGGACGTGCTCAGCAAGCGCCTGGGTATGGAAGAGCCGTTCGGCGAACTGGATATCTCCTTCTACCGCGATGATTTCAGCCGCATCGGCCTGAATCCAAGGGTCAAGCCTTCCAGCCTGCCCTTCGATACCGAAGGCCGGGATATCATCCTGATTGACGATGTCATCATGAGCGGCCGGACCATCCGGGCCGCCATGAATGAGATCTTCGATTATGGCCGCCCAGCCAGTATCATACTGGCCACCCTGATTGACCTCGGCGCCCGGGAGCTGCCCATCCAGCCTGACGTGGCTGGCAGGACGATGGCGCTGGAATCCCATCAGCGCGTCAAGCTCCGTGGCCCCGATCCGCTCCGCATCGAGCTTCAGGAAGCCGGACAGTAAACCTCCGAATCAGAGAACAGGCGACCCATGACCGCAAACGACGCTTCCCCGCACCACTTGCAGCTGACCCGGGAGGGTCAGTTGCGGCACTTTCTCACCCTCGACGGCCTCGACCGCGCCCTGCTGACCGATATTCTGGATACGGCTGATTCCTTCATCGAGGTGGGTGAGCGCACCATCAAGAAAGTGCCGTTGCTGCGGGGCAGGACCGTGGTAAACCTGTTCTTCGAGTCCAGCACCCGCACCCGTAGCACCTTTGAACTGGCGGCCAAGCGCCTCTCTGCCGATGTGCTCAATCTTGATATCAGCACTTCTGCCACCTCCAAGGGTGAATCCCTGTCGGACACCCTGCTGAACCTCGAAGCCATGGCCAGCGACATGTTCGTGGTCCGGCACTCCCAGAGTGGCGCACCGCACTTTATTGCCGAGAGCGTTACCCCCGGTGTCGCCATTATCAATGCGGGCGATGGCCGCCACGCCCATCCAACCCAGGCGATGCTCGACATGCTGACCATTCGTCAGCACAAAGGCGGCTTTGAGGGTCTGAAAGTGGCCATCGTGGGTGATGTGCTGCACTCCCGCGTAGCCCGCTCCCAGATCCGGGCCCTGAACGAACTGGGTGCCGAGGAAGTGCGCGTCATAGCCCCGGGTACCCTGCTTCCCAAAGATGTGGAAAGCCTGGGTTGCACCGTCGAATACGATATGGCCCGGGGGATGAAGGATCTGGACGTAGTGATCATGCTGCGTCTGCAGAAAGAACGGATGGAAGGGGCGTTGCTACCGAGCGAGCGGGAGTTTTATCGGCTCTACGGCCTGAATCAGCAGAAGCTCGCGCTGGCTCACCCGGAATGCATCGTTATGCATCCCGGTCCGATCAACCGGGGCGTTGAGATTGAATCGGCGGTGGCCGATGGGCCGCAATCGGTGATTCTGAACCAGGTCACCAACGGCATTGCCATCCGGATGGCGGTCATGTCCATGGCTATGGGTGGTCAGGTGGCAGAACGCCAGCAGAAACTGAGTGAGAGGGGCCAGGCATGAGCAGTGTCAACACATCCGGAAGCAGTCTGAAAATCACCGGAGGCCGACTGTTCGATGGTCAGGGCGCGGAGCAGGAAAATACCGCACTGCTGATTCGGGATGGCCGGATTGCCGCCATCGGCGAAGCGGCCGCCCGGGAATCGGCCGACGAGACCATCAGCGCGGAAAACGGTGTCATCACGCCGGGGTTTGTGGATCTGTGCTGCAACCTCCGTGAGCCGGGCAATGGCCAGAAAGGTAATATTGCCTCGGAAACGCTTGCGGCCGCCCACGGTGGATTTACCACGGTGTGCGCCTCGCCGGAGACGTCGCCGGTGAACGATTCCAGTGCCGTCACTCACCTGATCCGTGATGGCGCTGCCAGCCGGTCGCCCATCCGGGTTTTGCCCATCGGGGCCATTACCCGGGGCCTTGAGGGCGATCTGCTCAGCGATATGGCGGGTCTGGCCGCCGCTGGCTGTGTTGCCGTGGGTAATGGTTCCCGGGGCGTGCGCAATGCCCGCATCTTGCGCCGGTGCATGGCCTACGCCCAGACCTTTGGTTTAACGGTGATGTTCAGCCCCGAAAACCAGGCTTTGGCCGCCGACGGCTACGCCCACGACGGCCTGGTGACCTCCCGTCTGGGCCTGCTCGGCATTCCGGAGGTGGCGGAAACCGCGGCGGTGATGGAAATGCTGTTGCTGGCGGAGGAAACCGGGGTTCGTCTGCACCTGAGCCAGCTATCCTGTGCCCGCAGTGTTGAAATGCTGGCCGATGCCCGTAGCCGGGGTATTGCCGTGACCGCCGATGTGGCCATGCACCAGCTGGTGTTCACCGAAGACGCCCTGGCCGGATTCGACAGCCGGTTCCACGTGCGTCCTCCGCTGCGCAGCGAAAGCGATCGCAAAGCCCTGATAGCCGGTGTGCGCGACGGCATCATCGACGCCATCGTCAGCCAGCATCAGCCCCATGATACCGCGGCCAAGCAGGCGCCCATGGCAGCAACCGAAGCAGGACTGTCCAGCATCGAGAGTGTGTTGTCCCTTGGCCTGGAGCTGGTGGAGATGAATGAGCTGGCTCTGTCTGACCTGATCCGTGCCCTGACCACGGGCCCGGCCTCGGTACTCGGACGTACCGCCCGCCTCGCAGAAGGTGAGCCTGCCGACCTGTGCCTGTTTGATCCGGACGCCTTCTGGACCCCGGGGGCCCGGACCCTGGTCTCGGCTGGCCGTCACGCACCGGTAACCGACCGGGAATTGCCGGGTGTTGTCCGACTTACCCTCGTTGACGGTCATAAAGCCTGGGAACAGCCGGCGACCTGATCCGCGCCTGCCGGCGCAAAGTGCGGCAGAGGTTGCGGTACCTCTGTCGACACCGTCACAGAATCTCCCTTCCTTGCTGAAAAACCCTTGATGGCAGGCACCGGTGCCAACGTATTCTTGTTGCCATCGACCTGGCAGCCTGTCGGATTTAAGCCATTTTCCCGCCGGCGCAGTAGGTTAATCTTTAGTCCGACAGGCTGCTGGGGTCGATCAAGGAAAGTGTGGCCTGGCCGGTACACAGGAACGTATCGGTGCCCGACAATAACAATCAGGAGTCATCCCGTGAAACCAATAAACATCCCCCAGCGGGTGGCCATAATGGCCGCCCTCTGCGCCAGTCTGGCGTTTCCTTCACTGGGTTTCGCCCAGGCCCAGGGCGAGATTCTGGAGCGAAGTTTCTGCGTTTTCGATCCGGTGGGTGCCAATGGCCCGTTGTTCGCCATCACCAAATCCTTCCAGCCGGTCGCCGTGAAAAACGGTATCAAGCTGGATCTTCGTGCCTACACCGACGAGAAAGTTGCTGCAGAAGATTTCAAGGCAGGGCAGTGCGATGCGGTCCTGCTCACCGGCACCCGTGCCAGAGAGTTCAACAAGTTTACCGGCAGCCTGGAGGCCATGGGCGCAGTGCCCGGTGAAGAGGAAATGCGGCTGCTGTACAACACCCTGAGCCAGCCCAAGGCCCGGCCGTTTCTGATTGATGGCCCTTATGAGGTGGCGGGAGTGTTCCCGGGCGGTGCCATTTATCTGCACACCCGTGACCGCAGCATCGATTCGGTGGAGAAGCTGCAGGGCAAGCGAATCGCGACGCTGGATTACGATGAGGCGTCTGTTCGCATGGTTCGCCATGTTGGCGCATCAGTGGTGGGTTCGAACTCGGCCAACTTTGCCGGCAAATTCAACAACGGCAGTGTCGATCTGGCCTATGCTCCGGCGGTTGCCTATACCCCACTCGAACTCTACAAGGGCGTGGAGCCCAATGGTGCGGTGGTGAAATACGCCCTGGGCTATATGAATTTCCAGGTGATCATCCATCGTGACCGTTTCCCCGATTCCGCCGGCCAGATGGTCCGGGACCTGGCGATCAAGCGCATTGATGAGGCCTACGACATCATCGCCCAGGCTGAGGCCGAGATCCCCAAGGATGTCTGGATGCACCTGCCACAGGAAGACACCGCAGAATACGACAAGATGCTGCGCAAGGTGCGATTGTCACTGCTGGAGGATGGCGTCTATGACGAGCGCGCGATCAAGCTGATGAAGGCAATCCGCTGCCGGGTTGATGCCACCCGTTCCGAGTGCGCATCGGTCGCCCGAAACTGAAACCCTGGACAGAGTTAAAAA
>Ga0247720_100238_pt1 | contig 24725 bp, 23 predicted proteins | sample MSEWel2015_12_15_FD_189078 | JGI IMG/M metagenome (GOLD analysis project Ga0247720, IMG submission 189078) | Subsurface sediment microbial communities from gas well in West Virginia, United States - MSEEL Well Study Marcellus 3H_2015_12_15 | ecosystem: Environmental > Terrestrial > Deep...
ACACCGACCTCGTTCTCTGGCCGGAAACGGCGATTCCGATCCCCCAGGACCAGGCCGGCAAGATTATCGATCACATCAACGAACAGCTGGGTGAAAACAGCACGCTGATTACCGGGATACCCTGGTTTGGCTTCAGCGACCGTATCGAGGACTTCACCTACCACAACAGCATCATGGCGATCGGCAATGGCGAGGGTATGTACCACAAGCAGAAGCTGGTGCCGTTTGGTGAATATGTGCCGCTGCAGAGCGTGCTGAGAGGCCTGATCGGTTTCTTCGACCTGCCCATGAGCAGTTTCAGTCGCGGACCGGCCTGGCAGGAGCCACTCACCGCCAATGGCATCAGTGTTATGCCGTTTATCTGCTACGAAGTCGCCTACCCGGATTTCGTCGCCTTCAACGCCCGGGGCTCCGACCTTTTGTTGACCATCAGTAATGATGCCTGGTTTGGTGATTCCATCGGCCCGCTGCAGCATCTGCAGATCGCAAGAATGCGGGCTCTGGAGACCGGCCGCTACATGATACGGGGCACCAACAACGGGGTAACCGCGATCATCAATCATCGGGGGCAGATCACCGAGACCATTCCGCAGTTCGAGCGCGCTACCCTGACCGGTGAGGTCTATACCGCTACCGGCAGCACCCCATACATGCAGACCGGTTCCTGGCCGGTGCTGACCCTGGCGATCATCCTGATTGTGTTTGTCCGGGAGCGGATCATTCCTCCCGTTTCGGCCAGCGGCTCGTAACCCGCTCGTAGTAGTGAGAGCCGCAGGCCTCGCAGGGTTCCAGGTGGCTGGTTGCCGTCAGGCATCGCATGTGGCCGCAGTTCAGGCACTGGAACATGCCGGCGGTGGCCACCTCGCCGGAGATGTACTGGCCGGCTTCCTGGTTTTCCAGCTTCTGTTTGAGCTCGAGCGTATCGACGAGGGTCTTGTCAGCCACGGACAGCAACCGGTCTGCCAGCTGGTGCTCCAGTAAGGCAATGTCAAGCTGCAGCCATTCCCCCAGGCCTTCCCCGGTTTCGTCCACGAAGTGCATCAGGTGCTCAAGATCCCGCTGCAGGTAGGCCCCCAGAAGGTCTGCTTCTTCCCGGGTCATCTCCTCCAGTTCGTACTCGAACTCCACGGCTTTCTGGACTTCGTCCTCCAGCGTCTGCAGCGAGGTTTCCTGTAACTCGTGAAGTCGCGTTTGCACGCGCTCAAGCATTCGGTCATACACTTCCAGGGCTTTTCCTGAGAGATGGCTTCTTTCTGGTGCTGTCATAAATACTCCCTCGCATTTATCCTCATATCCACCTGACACCCCAAGTGCCGGCGAATCGGTGCCAGGAGTCAGGCTATGGCAGGTCTTTCCGGGACACGCTGTGAATACGTCCCTGTACGCTTGACTGCAGCATCCATGCTGCAGACAGTCCCGGAAAGACCTGCCATACCCTGCCTCCCCAACAATAGGTGTTCGTGATCACTGATCGCACTTCCCCGGGGCTCGGGGTGGAGGCCGGTGCTGCTTCCTGAGACTGTGCGCAGCATGGATGCTGCGCTCAAGCCTACATGGATGTATTTACGGCGTGTCCCTGGAAGCAATACCCGACAGCGCCCTCCCCCACAACCACAAGTCTGGCACAAGACAGGAAAATTGGCAGACTACCTGTAAAGGCGAGTGTGCGTTAGAATGTCCGGCCCGCTCCGGACATGATTTTGATACAGGCTTTTAATTTCCACACAAGGTAATTTCGGTAATGGCAGGAATGGACGAGCAATACAATCCCCGTGACGTAGAACAGAATGCCCGCAGTTTCTGGGAACAGAACAAGACCTTTATGGTCAAAGAGGAGCCGGGTAAACCCAAGTACTACTGCCTGTCCATGTTCCCCTACCCCAGTGGCAAACTGCACATGGGGCACGTCCGCAACTACACCATTGGCGATGTGGTCTCCCGTTACCAGCGTATGCAGGGCAAGAACGTGATGCAGCCCATGGGCTGGGATGCGTTCGGCCTGCCTGCCGAGAATGCTGCCATCGCCAACAAGACAGCGCCCGCCAAGTGGACTTACGCCAATATCGACTACATGAAAAACCAGCTCAAGCAACTGGGTTTCGGATACGACTGGGACCGGGAGCTGGCGACCTGCAAGCCGGATTATTATCGCTGGGAGCAGTGGTTCTTCGCCCGCCTGTATGAGAAAGGCCTGGTGTACAAGAAAATGTCTACCGTGAACTGGGATCCTGTTGACCAGACCGTTCTGGCCAACGAGCAGGTTGTCGACGGCCGGGGCTGGCGTTCCGGCGCGCTGGTGGAACAGAAGAAGATTCCCCAGTGGTTCATCCGCATTACCGATTACGCCGAAGAGCTGCTGAACGATCTGGACGATCTGGAAGACTGGCCCGAGCAGGTGAAGACCATGCAGCGCAACTGGATCGGCAAGTCGGAAGGTACCGAGCTGACCTTCCCGCTGAAAGACCGGGACAGTGGCCTGACCGTTTACACCACACGGCCCGACACCCTGATGGGCGTGAGCTACATGGCCGTGGCCGCCGAGCATCCGCTGGCCAAAGAGGCGGCGGAACGTCATCGCGATGTGGCTGAGTTTGTCGAGGAATGCCGCAACAGCAAAACCGCGGAAGCCGAGCTGGCAACCATGGAGAAGCGCGGCATTGATACCGGTTTCAAAGTAATTCACCCGCTGACCCAGGAAGAAGTTCCGGTCTGGGTCGCCAACTTCGTGTTGATGGATTACGGCACCGGCGCCCTGATGGCGGTTCCGGGCCACGATGAGCGGGACCACGAGTTTGCGCTGAAATACCGCCTGCCCATCAAGCAGGTGATTGCGGCCCGGGATGGTCGCGAGATTGATGTGCAGGAAGAGGCGTTTACCGAGAAAGGCACACTGGTGTCCTCGGGCAAGTACAGCGGCCTGACCAGTGAGGAGGCGTTCGACGAAATCGCCAAGTACCTGGAAGACCACGGTATTGGCAAACGCACCGTGAACTACCGCCTGCGGGACTGGGGCGTGTCACGCCAGAGATACTGGGGCGCCCCGATTCCGATGATGACCCTGGAGGACGGCACCGAGATGCCGGTTCCTGATGACAAGCTGCCGGTGCGTCTGCCGGAAGATGTCGAGATGGACGGTGTACAGTCGCCGATCAAGGCGGACCCGCAATGGTGCAAGACCGAGTACAACGGGCAGCCGGCCACTCTGGAAACGGATACCTTCGATACCTTCATGGAGTCGTCCTGGTATTACGCCCGGTTCTGCAGCCCCAATTACGATAAGGGTATGCTGGACCCGGCCGCTGCCAACTACTGGCTGCCGGTGGATCAGTATATCGGTGGCATCGAGCACGCTATCCTGCACCTGCTTTACGCCCGCTTCTTCCACAAACTGCTGCGGGATGTGGGTCTGGTCACCAGCTCCGAGCCCTTTAACCGGTTGCTCTGTCAGGGCATGGTTCTGGCTGACACCTATTACCGCGAAGACGGTAAAGGCGGCAAGGTGTGGATTTCGCCCGCCGATGTTACCGTTGAGCGTGACGACAAGGGCCAGCCCATCCGGGCCGTGCATAAAGAGGATGGCGAACCCGTCGTCTCCGGCGGCGTCACCAAGATGTCCAAGTCCAAGAACAATGGCATCGATCCCCAGGCCATTATTGACCAGCACGGTGCCGATACGGTTCGTCTGTTCATGATGTTTGCCGCCCCCCCGGAACAGTCCCTGGAGTGGTCCGACAGTGGTGTCGAAGGCGCCCACCGCTTCCTCAAGCGCCTCTGGCGCCTGGTGAACGATCACAGCGCCTCCGGCCCGGCCCCGGCGCTGGACGCCGGCGCCCTGAACGATGACCAGAAAAACCTGCGGCGCAAGACCCATGAGACCATTGCCAAGGTCAGTGATGACATCAGCCGTCGCCTGACCTTCAATACCGCCATTGCCGCGGTGATGGAGCTGCTCAACGATGTCGGCAAGCTCCAGGGTGATGAGCCCCAGACTCGCGCCGTCCGCCAGGAGGCTCTGGACACCGCGGTACTGGTACTGTCTCCGATCGTGCCGCACATCTGCCACACGCTGTGGCAGGCGCTGGGCCACGAAGATCCGGTGGTTGATGCGCCCTGGCCCAAGGCCGATCAAGCCGCGATGGTTCGCAGCCAGATTCAGGTCGTCCTCCAGGTCAACGGCAAAGTCCGGGCAAAAGAAGATGTGCCGGCTGACATCAGCAAGGCCGATCTGGAAAAGCTGGCTCTGGAGAACGAGAATGTCATGCGCTTCACCGAAGGCGTCACCGTACGCAAGGTGATCGTGATTCCCGGCAAACTGGTGAATGTGGTGGCCAACTGATATGCCCTGGCACGCGTCGCTGAGCATACTGCCCCGCCTGTCACTGGTCACCCTGCTGGTGGCACTTGTGGCCGGATGCGGATTTCAGCTGCGCGGGGCGCCACCGGTATCTGCGGCCCTCCAACCCCTTGCGGTGGACTGCTCATCACAGGTGCCCGAAACGCTTTGCCAATCTGTCCGGGAACAGCTGAGGCTTGGCGAGATCAAGCTTGTTCCAGTTGAACAGGCTGACTATGTTCTGCGCCTTGAAGGCTTTGAAGAGGATCGCCGCGCGACCGCTATCACCGCCCAGGCGGCCGCTGCGGAGTACACCCTTCGCCACTCGGTCGCGCTTGAGGTTATCAGCGCAAACGGCATCCCCATCGTTGCCAACACCCGCCTGAACACCACCGAAAGCTACCGCTATGATGAAACCAATGTGCTGGCAAAGCAGCGGGAGGAAGAAGCGTTGCGCCTGCAATTGAACGACCGGCTGGCCCAGCAGGTGCTGTTTCGCCTGGCGCCTCTGACCCGGGAACGCATTGACGCCATCCGGGCAGAATACAATCGCTCTCAGGATGCTGCCGCCCCGACCTCAGGCGAGCCATGAAGACCAATCCGGGACAGCTGACCCAGCTCCTCAAAAAGAGCCTCGCCCCGGTCTATCTGATTTCTGGGGACGAGCCGCTGCTTGTTCAGGAGTGTTGCGATCAGGTTCGAAAAACGGCGAAAGAAGCCGGGTTCCATGACCGCCTGACCTTCCATGCCGATCATCAACTGGACTGGAACGCGGTCGCGGACGAATTCAGCGCCATGTCGCTGTTCGCCGAGAAACGCCGCATAGAAATCCATCTGCCCACCGGCAAACTGGGCGATGGCCGTGCGGTGCTGGAGCGGGTGCTTCAGGAGCCCCCCGAGGACATCATACTGCTGCTGATCAGTGCCCGGCTCGATGCTGCAGAAACCCGCCGCAAATGGTACAAGGAGCTGCAGGGCAAGGGCGTGCATGTGCCGGTCTGGCCAGTGGACGCTGACAAATTCCAGGGCTGGCTTCAACAGAGGGCCAGCAACCGGGGGCTCAGCCTGACCCGCGGAGCCCTGGCCATCATGAGCGAACGCCTGGAAGGCAACCTGCTTGCCGCCAGCCAGGAGCTGGACCGGCTGTCACTGCTGGCCAATGGCAACACGATTGACGAGGAAACCGTTGAACAGGCGGTACAGGACAGCTCCCGGTTCAATGGTTTCGAGCTGGTCACCGAGCTGATATCCGGCCGGGCGCCCCATGCCTGCAAGATGATCAGTGTTCTGCAGCAGGAAGGCGAAAACCCGCTGGGATTGCTGGCGGTCCTGAGCCGCGACCTCAACCTGCTGCTGGAGCTGAAGTCTTCCGCCGGGCAGACTGAGAATCCCGGGGCATTCTTCAAGAAAAGGGGGGTCTTCCAGCCCCAGCGTGCGAGGGCCATGGAACAGGCTGCCCGCCGCCTGAACCGCCGGCAACTGCACGACGCCATCGCTCTTTGCAGCCAGATCGACCGGGCCACCAAAGGCTTCGACCCGCTCTCTCCCTGGCACTACCTCCGGGACATGTCGGCGCTGCTGGCCGCCCGGCCCTGACCTGGATCAAACCCTGTAGCACTTGTCATCCTTCGGCCTACCCACCTCTTGACAGTTTTTTGCAATCGGGCGCATTGTAAGCACACCAGCAATCCAAGGAGGTGTTTTCGATGAGTCTTCAAGACGAGTTCAAAAAGCTGTCGGAGAAAGTGAAACAGTATCGGGATGAGGCGCGCGTACAGCTTCACCTGGCCCGTGAAGACGTAAAGAACGAATGGGACGACCTTGAGCAGGACTGGGATCGCTTCAGATCCAGAATCGACCAGATGATGCACGACGCGGAAAATGCCTCCCAGGAAGCCCGCCAGACAACCCAGAAACTGGGCGAAGACCTGAAAACCGGCTACGAAAACATCCGCAACAAACTGAAGTAAAAGTGTTAACCCGTTAACACTACGCCACAAATTTTAACCATAGCGACTCTTCAGTTCAGAGTCGCTGTGCCATACTTCACAGTACCAGTGAACAAAGCGTCATAGTTTTGACCCGATTGCTCGCCCGCAGACCAGCGGGGCCTGATTTGCAAGGGCGCTTGAACACACTGCGAGGTATAAATGGCATATGAAACGACTCTTCCTGATACCCACAGCACTTCTCCTTCTACTAACCACAAGCCTCGTCATTGGCCAGAATATCCGGTTCAGTGATCCGGAAACCGTTGTATCGGACCACTTCTGGGGCAACCTCTACGCCAACGGGGGAGAATCCTTCTTTTGCGGCACCCCCTTTACCAGCAAAGGTTTTGTGCTGACCGACGGCTACATATACCCGCTGGCAGACATACGCAGCGCGCTCGCCTGCGGCACCTCTCGCCAGTGCGAGCAGGACAATCGCTACCGACAGATTGCCTCCGACCTGCACAATATGGTGCCTGTGCGCAGCCGCACTGAAATGGGCCGGCGAAATGCCCGCTATGAAAACCTGGGATCTTCGGTCAAAGCCGACGAGTGCGGCATTCGCGTGAGCGCCCAGTTCTTCGAGCCGCCGGTTCGGGTAAAAGGCGATGTCGCCCGCACGGTCGCCTATATGGTCGACACCTATGACCTGCCCTGGCTGGGTTCGTCCACCGTATTCAAAAACTGGAACCGGCTCGATCCCCCGGATGACGGCGAATTGACCCGCCATCGCCGGATTGCCGAGATTCAGGGCAATGAGAATCCTTTCGTGACCGATCCGGACCGTATGGAAAGACTCTGACTCAGATACATATTTCCGGAGCTGATGCCAGCCTCTAGACAATGAAAAAGGGGTCAGATGAAAGCTTTCATCTGACCCCTCCTTAACACTCAATTCAGCCCTGGAATCAGAATTCCTCAGCGGTCAGGGCCATCATTGAATCGCTGCCGCTACGGATCCCTTCGGCCAGGGAAACCGTTTTCGGCAGCAGCCGGTCGAAGTAGAACCGCGCCGTCTTCAGTTTTCCGCTGTAGAAGCCTGAAGTATCGCCTTCAGCCCTGGGGGCAGCGGCCTTGACGATTTTGGCCCACATGTAGCCAAGAGCGGTCAGGCCAAACAGATCCAGATAATCCACCGAGGCGGCACCAACGGCGTTGGGGTTGTCACCCGCCTGCTTGATCACATGTTCGGTCACATCATCAAGACGCTCAACGGCAGCAGCAAGAGGCTCAAGGAACGGTCGCAGGTGCTCATCACCGCTGTTCGCCTCCAGGAAGGTCGCGACATCCTGGGCAAACAACTCGTAAAGCTTGCCCTGGCTGCCAACCACTTTCCGCCCCATCAGATCCAGGGCCTGGATGCCATTGGTACCCTCATAGATCTGGGTAATCCGGCAGTCACGTACCAGTTGTTCCTGACCCCACTCCCGGATAAAGCCATGACCGCCGAATACCTGCTGGCCCATGATGCAGGCTTCCAGGCCGCGATCGGTCAGGAAGGCCTTGGCCACCGGTGTCAGCAACGCCACCATGCCCTCGGCGTGCTTGCGACGGTCGTCGTCCTCGGCATACTTGGAGATGTCGAGCCACTGGGCCACATAGGTTGAGAAGGCGCGACCGCCTTCGACATAGCCTTTCATGGTCAGCAGCATGCGGCGTACATCGGGGTGGACCAGAATCGAGTCAGCCGCCTTCTCGGGCTGCTGGGCACCCGTGGGCGCGCGGCTCTGGATGCGATCGAGGGCATATTCCCGGGCACTCTGCAGTGACGCCTCCGCAGCACCGATCCCCTGAATGCCAACCCCAAGACGCTCATAGTTCATCATGGTGAACATGGCCGCCAGGCCCTTGTTTTCCTCGCCGACCAGCCAGCCTTTGGCGCCATCGAAGTTCATTACGCAGGTCGCAGAGCCCTTGATACCCATCTTCTTCTCGATGGAACCACAGCTGAAGCTGTTGCGCGCGCCCAGGGAGCCATCGTCATTGACCATGAACTTGGGCACCAGGAACAGGGAAATGCCCTTGGGGCCTTTCGGAGCATCCGGGAGCTTGGCCAGCACCAGGTGGATGATATTCTCCGCCATGTCGTGCTCGCCCCAGGTGATAAAGATCTTGGTACCTGTGAGGTTGAAAGAGCCATCGTCATTGGGTTCGGCCTTGGTGCGGATAATACCCAGGTCGGTGCCGGCATGGGGTTCGGTCAGATCCATGGCACCGGACCAGACGCCGGCGTACATGTTGGGAAGGTACTTTTCTTTCAACTCCTGGCTGCCGTGGGCATCCAGGGCGAGACAGGCGCCGGCGGTCAGCATGGGCGCCAGGCCAAAGGCCATGTTGGCTCCCTGCATCATCTCTTCAAACTGGGCCACCAGAGTCTTGGGCATCCCCATGCCGCCGAATTCCGGGTTGCCGCCCAGACCGTTCCAGCCACCCTCAACGATGGTCTGGTAGGCTTCCTTGAAACCTTCGGGTGCCGTCACTTCGCCATTGTTCCACTGGGTGCCCTGCTCGTCACCCTCACGGTTCAGGGGAGCGAGGACGCCACCGGTAATCTTCCCGGCCTCTTCCAGAATGGCATCGGCCGTATCCGGATCGACATTTTCGGCCACTTTCGGCAAGGACGCCCACAGGGCGGGCGCATCAAAAACCTCATTCAGAACGAAACGCATGTCACGTAAGGGTGCCTGATAATCAGCCATCTAAAACTCTCCAAAAATTCTGTCAGTCTGGTCAGGTGGCCATCGGGCCGCTATTCCGGCCAGTCACACCTGTTCGGGCTATGTGTCCGCTGAAGATTATTTTTTATGGGCGCCTATTCTACCCTAAAAGCGGACCGCAACTCATGAAAAAAGCCCGCCTCCGGGGAGCGCGGGCTTTCTGCCATTGGAACCGTCCTTCGGAGCCCGCGCCTCAGATGGCGAAGGCTTCCTCCGGCATATCCATCAGGCTGTCGGCGCCGGCCAGCATGCTTTCTGCGTGGCCCTTGGCCCGGGGCAGCATGCGCTTGAAGTAGAAGCGCGCAGTCTGAACCTTGGCGTTGTAGAACATCTCCTCGGAGGTACCCTCAACCATCTTGTCCAGAGCGACCTTCGCCATCCGTGCCCACAGGTACGCGAAGACCGCGTAGCCAGAATACATCAGGTAGTCCACAGAGGCAGCACCCACTTCTTCGCGGTTCTTCATGGCGGACATGCCGATCTTGGTGGTCAGCTCGCCCCATTCCTTGTTCATGGCCGCCAGCGGCTCGATGAATTCCTTCAGCTGCTCGTTGTCGGCGTTTTCCTTGCAGAACACGTGCACCTGCTTGGTAAAGCCTCTCAGCGACTCGCCCTGGGTCATCAGGACTTTACGCCCCAGCAGATCCAGCGCCTGGATGCCGGTGGTGCCTTCGTAGATCATGCCGATGCGGGCGTCGCGAACATTCTGCTCCATGCCCCACTCGGAAATAAAGCCGTGGCCACCGAATACCTGCATGCCCAGGTTGGCTGCCTCGTACCCGATCTCGGTCAGGAACGCCTTGGCGATCGGTGTCAGGAAGCCCAGCGCTTCATCTGCAGCGCGACGCTCCTCTTCGGTCTTGCCGCTGTGAACGATATCGGCCTGCTGCGCGGTCAGGTAAATCAGGGCGCGAGCGCCTTCAGCTACCGCTTTCTGGGTCAGCAGCATGCGGCGCACGTCCGGGTGAACGATGATCGGATCTGCGATACCTTCCGGGTTCTTCGGGCCACTCAGTGAACGCATGGCCAGACGCTCCTTGGCGTAGGCCAGTGAACCCTGGAAGCCCAGCTCGGCGGCACCCAGACCCTGGATGGCGGTGCCGATACGGGCTGTGTTCATGAACGTAAACATGCAGTTCAGGCCCTTGTTCTCGGGCCCGATCAGCCAGCCCCTGGCGCCGTCGAAGTTCATTACGCAGGTAGCGTTGCCGTGGATACCCATCTTGTGCTCGATGGAGCCGCAGGACACGGCGTTGCGCTCACCGGAAGAACCGTCTTCGTTCGGCAGATTCTTGGGCACGATGAACAGGGAGATACCCTTGGTGCCTTCCGGAGCGCCCGGCAGACGGGCCAGAACGATGTGGACGATGTTCTCGGCCATGTCGTGCTCACCGGCAGAAATAAAGATCTTGGTGCCGGTGATGGCGTAGGTGCCGTCGGCATTCGGCTCTGCCTTGGTGCGCAGGGTGCCGAGATCGGAACCGCAGTGCGGCTCGGTCAGACACATGGTCCCGGTCCACTCGCCGCTGATCAGCTTGGTCAGGTAGGTCTGCTTCTGCTCTTCGGTGCCATGCTCTTCGATGGTGTTGGTTGCGCCGTGGCTCAGACCCGGGTACATGCCGAAAGACCAGTTGGCGGTGCCGACCATCTCACTCATAACCAGCCCGAGAGAATGCGGAAGCCCCTGGCCACCGTAGTTGGGATCGGCCGTCATGGAGGGCCAGCCACCTTCAACGTACTGCTGGTAGGCCTCTTTGAAGCCGGTCGGTGTTTTGACACCGTCCTCGCTCCAGGTACAGCCTTCCTTGTCGCCCACCTGGTTCAGCGGAGACAGGACCTGCTCACAGAACTTGGCACCTTCCCCGATAATGGCATCCACCATATCCGGAGTGGCGTCTTCAGCACCTTCCAGGTTGGCGTAGTGCTGCTCGCTGTCCAGCAGCTCGGTCATTACGAATTTGATGTCACGCAGGGGCGCTTTGTAGTCAGGCATGGATTCCACCTCGGTTCTCGGTCTCAGCTGAGTCAGGTTTTACAGCTTCTGGCCTTGGGTTTGCTAAGACACCGCAACGCACCGCGCTGCAGCCCTAATTAAACACTTGTTTGAAACATACGTTTACAGGCACAGAATTGTCAATAGCCGGATGCAAAATTTGTGTTGCGGTGTGCCATTGGATCGCGCGCCACCACAGTGCATGGCGGCTATAGGCAAGCTGTAACTGCGGGATATTTATAAGGGAATCCGGGCGGGGACAGAGAAGGGTCAGGCAGACACCGGAGCGAAGGACGAGACCCGGGATTTGTCACCGTCCTGGTCAACCTCTCCCATGGCGGAAACCTCACGGTAGGCGTCGCTTGCTGCCCTTGACCAAGGGCCGGATTCGGCAGCAAGTTCCGACTGGGCCTGCAGCATGATCTGCATCGCCTGGGCGGCAACGGCCCGGTCCTGGCCGGAGGGCTCTGCCGGCGCCATGGCAGCGGCCCGGACCGTCTGCATTTTCTGGATCGTGACCTGAGGATCGCCCTGTACCGGTGAAAGATCAATGGAAACTTCACCACCTACCGCGTATTGGGCACCGTCCGGCCCGCGCTGGTAGGTTAAGGACATGGCGCCGGCATACTGCCCGCCCACCGCCTGATGGGCGGCTTCGTGAGTGCGGACTTCACGGTCCCGGGCTTTAAGTTCGGTCAGTCCCTTGAGCTCGTCGCCGCTCAGGCCCTGTGAGTTTTCAGTGGTTTCTTCGGTGCGGTCGGATTCCCGATTTTTACTTGCAGAATCGGCCGGTGTCGTGGCTTCTGTTGCCTTTTTTGCCTTTTTGCCTTCGGCGGGCACTTCCTGCTGATCTGCCGCACCGGCTGAGACCCGGGAGGTAAACGGAAAGGCCGGAGGTAGGGAGGAAATCACGGTTATGGCCCCGCTCAGGCCATGATATCCAGAAGTGTCCCGAGCGTTTCATCGGCGGATTTAACCACCTGTGCCGAGGCCTCGACACTACGCTCGTAGACTTTGAGCTCGACCATGGGCTCGATCAGATTGCCGGCACCCTCAGCGGTCCCCTGAGGGCCATCGACCCCGCCACGGGCAATCTTGCGGGCGGCATTTTCCATGCCGGCGATGCCATCCTGAACGCCCTGGAGGCCAATCGATAATGGATTTGAAAGGGTATTACTGATCATAACAGCTCTGCCCGATGACCATAATTTGACTCAATTAAGCCACATTCCTGGTCACTTTTCAAACAGCGAATCGATATTGAGGTAGTTTGCCAGCATCTCGGGACGTGACTGCTCGAGCCACGGCAGTATTCCCAGGCATGGCGTCGCCATGTGATTGATCAGGTAATTCAGAGTGTCCTGCTCGCAGCTCATGGGCTCCGGCCCAGTCCGGTTGGCCACCCAGCCCGCCAGCATCAACCCGTCATTCCGTATGGCTTCGGCCGTGAGCAACGCGTGATTGATGCACCCCAACTTCAGGGACACCACCAGAATTACCGGCATCGCCAACTGGCGGGGGAATTCGCCGTAAGTTTCCCGATCGTTCAGCGGGACCCGCCAACCACCGGCGCCCTCAACCAGCAAAAGATCACCGGGCCGGATCTGCAAACCACGACAGAACCCCACCAGGCGATCCACGGTAATATGCCGGCCAGCCTGCTCGGCCGCCACATGGGGCGCGATGGCGGGCTCCAGTGCCACCGGATTGATCAGCTCGTAGGCCAGGGGTTCGGAAATGGCATTCTGCAGGATCAACGCGTCTTCATTACGCAGGCCTTCAGGTGTGCGTTCACAGCCCGAGGCAATAGGCTTCATCGCCAGGGTCCGTTTTTTCATGGCCCGGGCCGCATGCAGGATCGCGGCAGATACCATGGTCTTGCCCACGCCGGTATCAGTACCGGTCACAAAATAGGATTTTTTCGCCATGTTTCCTTCCAGTAAATCCACGCGGCTTCATAGCTCGCCATGATAGTGCCATCCGGCTCTTTCGGATAATGCCTGAACATGTCCCGCATTCTACCCGGAGCAGTCGCCGTCTTGCGACGTTCGGCACCCCGGAATCCCGCGCCAAGGTGCCTCAGCTCGCCTGCCAGTTCTCTTGGCGCCCCATAGGGCAGACGGATGGTCCGGGTTTCAAGGGTCGCGCCCGGCAGTTCAGCCTGCACCTTTGCCTGCAGCGCCGTTTCAGTCTCGAAACGGTTCACATGCTCATGCCCAGGATCGGCTGCCCGCCAGGCACTTTTCAGCTCCTTCAGGGTACCGTCGAGCAGGCTGGAAATCATCAGCCGGCCGCCCGGGCGCAGTATTCGACGGCATTCCCGGAACACGGCCCGGGGATCCTCGCACCACTGAATCATCAGATTGCTGAAGATCAGATCGCAGCTTTGGTCGGGCAGGGGCAGATGCTCGGCATCGCCCACCAACCAGGCGATATCCTGTGAACTTTCCTGCCGGGCCTGCTGCACCATGCCCAAGGACAGATCAATCCCGGTGACGGCCCGAACCTCCGCCATTCCTGCGAGCCGGCGGGTGAACCAGCCCGTGCCACAGCCAAGATCCAGAGCCTCCGGATCCGTCGGCACCGCATCCCGGACCTGAAGCTTTTGCAGCATGGTGTTAGCCATGAAGCGCTGCAATCGCGAGGCACTGTCATAAGTGCTGCTGGCGTTCCCGAAGCCCCGGGCAATATCGGATTTAAGGCTCCGCGAGGCACCTCGCTGTCTGCCCGGACTACCGGCCACCGAACGCATTACGCCCACGCTGGCAACTCCAGGTTCACAGCAAGAAAGGACTGGATGGCACGCCAACAACGACGGGCTGAACAGCCGCCAGGCCAATGCGCCATGCCTTCAACGACCGCTAGGCGGCTTGCACCCGGAAACTCAAGATCAGCAGCCCAGGGCCTGACGACGATGTCTCTCTCCCCCGCCAGGTGGAGGACGGGCGTGGCAAGCGACTGCCAGAGTGGTCTCTGGTCCCCGGTTGCAAGCCATGCCAGGCTTTTACAGAGATGATCATGGGTGACCAGCATGCCTTTCTCCAGCCATAGCTTCAGATTCTGTCGCTCCTGCTTCTCCTCGGCCGCTCCGTTGATCATCAGCAGAAGAAAATGCAGCCAGTAGCGCTCGGGATCCTGCCGTATGCCCCTGGCGAATGCCTTGAACTCGCGCTCGGCCATACCGTTGGGCCAGGTTTCGTCAGCGACAAACTTCGGAAAACCGGCAAGAGTGATGCCGCAGGACACCGACCCGGTTTGCCGTGAGGCAGCCTCCATCACGACCTGACTGCCGAGGGACCAGCCCATCCACACCGAGGGTTCGGAATAGACGGACAGCAATTCATCAGCGACATCAGACACCGAATTGCAGCGGGCCAGCAATTCATCGTCCAGCGACACAGACACAACCTCACCAGGCCAGAAACCGTAAAGTCCGTACAGCATTTCCGCCCGCACTCCCCAGCCCCCGACCACCACCAGACGCGGCCAGACCAAGGCGGCATTCATACTGCCATTTCCGTGCGCTGGACCAGATGGCGACTCTCGGAAAGCGCGCTCAACAGACAATCAAGATCCTCTTGTGAATGGGCAGTGCTGAACGTCACCCGCAAACGCGCCTCTCCCACCGGCACAGTGGGAGGACGAATGGCGGACACCAGCAACCCCCGGTCCTCCAGCGCCTGACTCAATGCCAGCGCCGCGTGGTTATCACCGATCATGATCGGCTGAATGGGCGTGCGGGAGGGCATCAGATCATAACCGAGCGCTGACGCCTCCGAGCGAAACCGCGACACCAGTGCCAGCACATGCTCCCGCCGGGCATCATCGCGCTCGATCAGATCAATACTCGCGCAGGTTGCCGAGGCAAGCGCCGGCGGCATGGCCGTGGTGTAGATATAGGTTCGCGCCTTCTGCACCAGATAGTCCATCAGCAGCGCCGGCCCGGCCACAAACGCACCGCTGGTCCCCACCGCCTTGCCGAGGGTACCGACCAGCACCGGCACATCCGCTTCCGACAAACCCGCTTCGGCCACGCTACCCCTGCCCTGCGGCCCGAGCACCCCAAGGCCATGGGCATCATCAACCACCAGCAAGGCGTCATGGGCCCGGCAAACCCGCGCCAGCTCAGCCAGCGGCGCTACATCGCCGTCCATACTGAACACGCCGTCAGTCACCACCAGCTTATGGCCAGAGGTTTGCGCCAGCATCGCCTCCAGCGACGCCACATCGCCATGGCCATAACGCCGAACCCGCGCGCGGCTCAGAATACAGCCGTCGATAATAGAAGCATGGTTCAGCCGATCCGAGAAAATCGTATCGCCGCGCCCGGCCAACGCCGAAATAACGCCCATATTGGCCATGTAGCCCGTGGAGAAAAACAGCGCCGAACTGCGCCCGGTGAACTCTGCCAGCCGCTGCTCCAACCGATGGTGGGCATCGTGGTGACCACAGATCAGATGCGAAGATGCCCCGCCGAGACCGGTCTCCGGAAGCGCAGCCAAAAGCGCCTCGATGTTAGCGGGATGATTGGCAAGGCCAAGATAATCGTTACTGCAGAAAGACAACAAAGGTTTGCCGTCAGCAATAAGAGAAGGCTGCTGGGGACCCGTTACATGCCGACGAGTCCGGTAAAGCCCGGCTTGCTTACGGTTTTCGAGTTCAAGGGCAAAGTCCCGCACGAGCATGACTCCGGATAAGGCGTTGCACGTTTAGCCGGGTGAAACCTGTCGGAGATACCCGGAGCTTCCGGCAGGCTGCGGGCAGGGACCTCCGGGATTGTTGAGGGCCATGGACGGCCCGAAACAAGCGCACATGGATGTGCTCGTAGCGTATCCCGGAGGTCCCTGCCCGCAGCCTGCGCCCCCCAGCTTCAGTTATTCCAGGAGATTCAGGCGGATTCCCGGGTAGCGTCATAGAACATATGGCGAGTCGCCTCATACTCCACGGCGTCGGCAATCGCCTCCTCTTCCTGCTCCTCAGAGGCACACTGCTCCCGCTGCTCCGGCCGGATCCCCAGGCGCTTGAACAGCAGCATATCGGCATCCGCTTCGGGATTGGCGGTAGTCAGCAACTTCTCGCCGTAGAAAATCGAATTGGCGCCAGCCATAAAGCACAGCGCCTGCATCTGCTCGTTCATATTCTCCCGGCCCGCCGACAGACGCACATGGGACGCCGGCATCATGATCCGAGCAACCGCGATGATACGAACGAACTCAAACGGATCCAGATCCTCCACGTTCTCCATGGGCGTGCCCTTCACCTTCACCAGCATATTCACCGGCACACTTTCCGGATGATGGGGCAGGTTTGCCAACTGCACCAACAGGCCAACCCGGTCGTCTTCATCCTCGCCCATCCCCATGATCCCGCCGCAGCAGACCTTCATACCGGCCTTGCGGACATTGTCCAGCGTATCCAGGCGATCCTGGTAGGTACGGGTCGTAATGATGTGGCTGTAGTACTTCTCGGACGTGTCCAGATTGTGGTTGTAGTAATCCAGACCCGCTTCTGCCAGCTCCACCGCCTGCTCTTCCTTCAGCATGCCCAGGGTCATACAGGTTTCCAGCCCGAGCGACTTCACCTGCTTTACCATATCCAGAACGTAGGGCATGTCTTTCTTCGAAGGGCTGCGCCAGGCTGCACCCATGCAGAACCGGGAGGCCCCTTTCTGCCTGGCCGCCCGGGCCTCAGCCATCACCTTCTCGATTTCCAGCAGTTTTTCTTTCTCAAGGCCGGTGTTGTAATGGCCGCTCTGGGGGCAATACTTGCAATCCTCCGGACAGGCGCCGGTCTTGATGGAGAGCAATGTGCTTACCTGCACCTCATTGGGATCAAAGTGCTGCCGGTGCACGCTCTGGGCACGAAACAGAAGATCGTTGAAGGGAAGCTCGAAAAGCTCGCGGGCTTCCTGGAGTGTCCAGTCGTGGCGGAGTTCTGTAGCGGTCATGTAAAAGTCCTGTTAACCTTTCCCGGTCTCTGGGTTTACGGATGAATCAGATGATAAAGGGACTGAACTGGCTGTCAACCTTCACTGAGAAAAAGGTTAACAGGACAAGACAGGCCGGGCTTTGCGTTGCCTGCCTTTCTCCCAATGCTTTCAACGGGTTATGCCTGCCATGCCGGGAAGATTTACCGGTTAACCGCTGGCACTGCCGCTGTTGCGCCCTGCCCCTGGCCTTTCCATCTTCGGAACTGCTTTGCGGCGACTGCCTGAAATTTCCGCCTCCGTATACCGCCTCCTGCATTCCCTGGCGATATCAATACCCTGTGGATGGCATGATTGGCCGCTACAAGTACAACGGGCAACGTAAATTCGCCCGACCGTTAATCGCGGATTTAACCGGCACTCTTGATCAGAAGCTGAACACTGGCGAGTTAGCCAGACCGGACGTTCTGGTCCCCGCGCCCATGGACGCCCGTCGCCGGCGAAAGCGTGGCTTCAATCAGGCCCGGGACATTGCCGAACATGTCGGGCAGGATCTGGGGATTCCGGTGGATGCGGGGCTGGTGAGGCGCGTTCGCCGGGTGCGGGCACAGCGGGAACTGAACCGGGAGGCCCGGCTGGCCAATCTTCGCGGGGTGTTCAAGGTCGTGTCGTCGGTGCCTGAGCGGGTGGCCATTGTGGATGACGTGGTGACGACGGGGGCGACTGTTCGGGTGTTGGCTTCGGTGTTGCGGGAAGCCGGGACGCAGGATATTCAGGTGTGGGCCCTGGCTCGGACGCCTGGCTGACGTTTTTCTGGGGTTCGGTGCAAGCGCCGGTCAGGCAGGCCCTCCCGGGATACGCTACAAGCTCATCCCTGAGCGCTTGTTTCGGGCCATCCCTGGCCCTCTACAATCCCGGGAGGGCCTGCCTGACCGGCGCCCGAAGTTTTCAGTTAGACCAACATCGCTTTTACACGTTCTGCAATTGCGAGGCACGACGTCAGACCCGGTGATTCAATGCCAAACAGGTTAACCAGCCCCGCCACGCCATGATCTTCCGGACCATCAATCCGGAAATCGGCGAAGCCACCATCCGGCCCCGCCAGCTTTGGGCGGATGCCGGCGTAGGCCGGCTGGAGCCGGGAGGGGTCGAGTTCCGGCCACCATTGGCGGATGCCGTCGGCGAAGGTTTGGAGCCGGTCGGGATTAACGGTGTAGTCTTCCTGATCGATCCATTCCACGTCGGGGCCGAAGCGGGCCTGGCCGGCGAGGTCCAGGGTCAGGTGGACGCCCAGGCCACCGGGTTCGGGGACGGGGTAGATCAGGGTGTTGAATGGGTGGCCACCGCTGTAACTGAAGTAGACGCCTCGGGCCAGCCATTGCCGGGGTTTGTGCTGGTCAGACAGGCCCTTCCAGGTTTTTGCCAGCGGAATGGCGCCCAGGCCGGCGGCGTTGATCACGTTTCGCGCCTTGAGTGTCAGCGGGGTGTCGGTCTGCACTCTGAGCAGGTGGTGGTGATTGCCGGATTCTGCTGCGATCACCCGTGATCGGAGAGCGAGCTGGCCTCCGGCATCCTCCAGTTCTCCGAGCAGAGAAAGCATGAGGCCGTGACTGTCGATGATACCGGTCTCGGGGGACCAGAGGCCGGAGCAGGCGTTGACTCCGGGGACCTGACGGGCGATGGTAGCCGAATCGACCATGGCCAGTTCAACGCCGTTGCGGGCGGCTGCCGCCTGGATTTCCTCGAGTTTCCCGGCCTGTGACGGGTTGGCGGCGACGATCCATTTGCCGCATTTCCGGTGCTCAACCTTGTGGCTCCGGCAGTAGTCGTAGAGGCGCTGGCGTCCTTCCACGCAGAGCTCGGCTTTCAGTGAATGCTCCGGGTAGTAGATCCCGGCATGGATAACTTCACTGTTCCGGGAGGAGATACCTTCCCCGAACCGGTCCCCAGTTTCCAGAACGATTACTTCGTGCCCGCTTTTTGCCAGTGCTCGGGCGATGGCAAGGCCAACGACTCCGGCGCCAATGACCAGGGTCTCTGTTTCAAGCGTCTCTGTTTCAAGGATTTCTCCTGACACCGGTTTCCACTCCCGCTAACCTGCCGAGCGCCCAGCATACTTCATCTTCCCGCGCCAGTAGAAACCGGACACTGACATTACCCGGAGGACCCATACCGGTTATACTTGGCGACGGAATTGAGTGCATGGAGCCCGGTTATGATGTCCGACAGGAAGCAGTTTGTACTGGTGATGGTGGTGGCGGCCCTGTTTGTGGGCTGGCTTGGCTGGCGCGGTTTTGAAGTAATCAGCCTGAACGAGCGCCTGAAGGCGGATGATATGGTCGCAAGCTACCCCTACAAGCACCGGGTGCTGCGAGTGGAGGGGGATACTGCCATTATGAGTTCCCTGAGGTCTCACACCACGTCGACCCAGGAGGCGCTGAGTGCCGTCTTCCCGAGCATGCGAAACCTTGGCGACAGCCACCGGGACTGGCAGCGGGCAGAGCGGGAGCTGGCTCAGGTGCAAGCCCGTGCAGGTGACGTGGTTCTTGGCGCTTCCGGCATTTCCCGGATCCGCTGGGAGCTGGACGAAAACTGGTATCATCTGCAGTCCATGAAATCCAAATACGACACAAGGCTCTGAAACGTCCCTTTATGATCCACGACTCCTCACTATCGACATCCAGCCACCCCTACGACGCCCTGACGCCCGACATTATTCTGGACGCGATGGAAGAGGCCGGATTTACCGTGAGCGGTCGGCTCTTTGCGCTCAACAGTTATGAGAACCGGGTTTACCAGGTCGGGCTGGAAGAGGGTCCACCGGTCATCACCAAGTTTTACCGGCCCGGCCGGTGGCGCGAGGCGCAGATTCGGGAGGAGCATGAGTTTACCCTTGAGCTGAAGCAGGCAGACATTCCGGTAGTGGCGCCGCTGCAACTTGCTTCGGGCGACACCCTTGGTCGCCATGGTGACTTCCTGTTCGCGGTGTTCCAACAGCGTGGGGGCCAGGCTCCGGACACCAGCGTGACCGACACGCTGTACAGGCTGGGCCAGTGGCTGGGGCAGATCCACAACATCGGTGCCCGCAAGGCGTTTGATCACCGGCCGGGCATTGCACTTCTCGACGGCATTGAAACCAGCAACCGGCTGCTGGTGGAAGGCGGCTGGATTCCGGCGGATCTGCGACCCGCCTGGGACAGTCTGATCCCGGATCTCCAGACCCTGTGTGCCGCCCGGATTGATGAGGCGGGGCCGGTTGAGACTCTGCGCCTGCACGGCGACTGTCACGCGGGCAATATTCTGTGCCGGGAAGAGCAAATGCTGTTTGTGGATCTGGACGACTGCCGATCCGGACCAGCCATTCAGGATATGTGGTTGCTGCTCAATGGCGACGATTTCGAGCGTGGCGCCCAGCTCGGTGAACTGCTGGAAGGCTACGAGATGTTCCGTGATTTCAACCGCCGCGAACGCCATCTGATCGAGCCATTGCGCTGTTACCGGCAGATTGCACACTGCGCCTGGCTGGCCAAACGGTGGGACGACCCTGCGTTCCCGCGCTTTTTTCCCTGGTTTGCCCAACCCAGGTTCTGGTCCGATCAGATCCTGTCGCTCCGGGAGCAGCTCTCCGCCCTCCAGTCTCCGGCCATAACGGTGCCGGGGCAGTACTGACCGACCGCACACACACCCGCTTGACATGAGGTAGGCATGAGCCAAAACGAGGCCCGTTACACCATCCGCAGCCTGATCGTGACCGCACTGGTTGCCGTTATCGGCACCGTCATGGTACTTGAGACGATTGGCAAGATCAGCCACTCGGAGAATAAAGACAATGTCCCGGTCGGTGATTTCAAGGCCATTCATATCACCGAGGGCGAGACCTTCCGGATGTCCCCGAAAGCCTCCGAACTGCATGCGGCGTGTGAAAACGGCTATCTGGCCATTGCGGCGGATGTCGACCCGTCATTCCGGGGTATTCTGGTGGACTACAAGAATCGCGGTGTACGTTGCCGGCGCCCCTCCCCGACCGGCCCGGCAGTACCAAGGCAACCGGAGACACCGAACAGCAATGACTAAGCCCAGCAAACCTTCCGGGCCTCCCGAACAGCTGACAGACCGGCTGTTTGCCACCGAGCGGCGCCCGGAGGATTTCCGGTTTGATGCCTCGGTGGCGCGGGTTTTCCCGGACATGATCCGCCGTTCGGTGCCCGGCTACACCACCATCATTCCGATGATCGAAGTGATCACCGAGCAGTACGCCCAACCAGGCTCTCACTGCTATGATCTCGGGTGCTCGCTCGGCGCCTCCACCCTGGCCATGCGCCACGGCATTCCTCACAAGGACTGCACCCTTGTCGGCGTGGACAACTCCGGCGCGATGATCGAACGCTGCGAACATTACATTGCCCTGGACGACAATAGCCTGCCCGTGACCCTCCGTTGCGAGGACATTCTGGACACGGAACTCAGTAATGCCTCGGTCACCACGCTCAACTTCACCCTGCAGTTCGTCGATCCGGACCAGCGAGCCGGCCTGCTTGCCCGGATAGCCCGGGCAACCCGGCCCGGAGGCGTGTTGATCCTGTCGGAGAAAATCCGGTTTGAATCAGACAGTGAGCAGGCCGTCCAGACCCGGCTGCACCATGAATTCAAACGTGCCAACGGCTACTCGGATCTGGAAATCAGCCAGAAGCGCACAGCCATTGAGCAGGTTCTGATACCGGAAACCCTCGCTGCCCACAGGCAACGGCTGCTGTCGGCGGGTTTCAACCAGGTCCTGGTCTGGTACCAGTGCTTTAACTTTGTTTCCATGCTCGCCATCAAGACCAACACTTCCGACCCCGACTGACCATGGCAGACTTTGACTGGAAAACCCGTTTCGGGCCGCTTCTCGAGCAACTTGCCGATGATGGCCTTGCCACCTGGGCGGAAACGCTCAGACAGCAACTGACACGGCGCTTTGACGACAACCCCCACGGCGATCTCGAACGCTGGCAGGCCGCCCTCGCCCGCCTGCCAGAACTGGCCGACGTCAAGGCTCACCTTGACCGCCCGGCGATCACCCTGACCACGCCGCATCTTCTGACGCCAGACCAGCATGACCAGCTGCAGCAGGGTTTGCGGGGGCTGATGCCCTGGCGCAAGGGCCCCTTCGATTTTTTCGGCACGCAGATTGATACCGAGTGGCGCTCCGACTGGAAGTGGGACAGGGTATCGCCCTACCTTTCGGACCTGTCCGGCCGTCGAATCCTTGATGTCGGCTGCGGCTCCGGCTACCACTGCTGGCGGATGCTGGGCGAGGGCGCCGGGCGGGTGATCGGCATCGACCCCGGCCTGCTGTTTCTGTTCCAGTTCCTCAGCGTCAGGGACTATCTCGGCAAGGTGCCGGTGGATCTGCTGCCGGTTCGCATGGAAGATCTTCCGGAAGACCTGGAAACCTTTGATACCACCTTCTCCATGGGCGTGCTCTACCATCGCCGGTCGCCGCTGGACCACCTGCTTGAACTCAAGGGAACCCTGCGACGAGGTGGCGAACTGGTGTTGGAAACCCTTGTGGTCGAAGGCCCCGAGGGCTACAGCCTGATGCCGGAAGACCGTTACGGACAGATGCGCAATGTCTGGTTCCTGCCCAGCTGTGACACACTGCTTCGCTGGCTGGACCGCACCGGGTTCCGGAACGCCCGGGTGGTCGATGTAACTGCGACCACCCCCGCTGAGCAACGCAGCACCGACTGGATGCGGTTCAATTCACTGCGGGATTTTCTGGACCCTGAGGATCCATCGAAAACGGTCGAGGGTTACCCTGGCCCCCTTCGGGCAACCTTTATTGCCGAGAAACCCTGAAGCCCGATAAACCCCGGGCAAAAAAGAACCGCCGTGCCGGCTGGCAGGGCGGTTCTTTTTCCACTCCGCTGGCGGCGGCTTACTCGCCGAACGGGTGCCTGAGGGTGATGGTCTCTACCCGGTCGGGGCCGGTCGAAATCACATCAATCGGCGCTTCAATCTGCTCCTCGAGGAAGCGGATATAGGCCTTGGCGTTCTCCGGCAGCTGATCCAGGCTGGTCAGGCCAACAGTACTCTCGCTCCAGCCCGGCAGCTCGGCGTACACCGGCTCGATATCCTTGTAGGTGTCGCAGCCGATCGGCGGCCGGGTAATTTCCCCGCGCGGAGTCTTGTAACCGACACACACCTTGACGGTCTCCATGCCGTCAAGGACATCCAGCTTGGTCAGACAGATACCCGACACGCTATTGATCTGGATGGCGTGACGCAGGGCCACTGCATCAAACCAGCCACAGCGGCGGGACCGGCCGGTGGTGGTCCCGATCTCATTGCCTTTCACGGCCAGGTGCTGCCCCATGTCGTCGAAAAGCTCGGTCGGGAACGGACCTGAACCGACACGGGTGGTGTAAGCCTTGGTGATCCCCAGCACATAATCCAGGAACAGGGGGCCGAAACCGGAACCGGTGGCGGTACCGCCCGCCGTGGTATTGGAGGAGGTCACATACGGGTAGGTGCCCAGGTCGATATCCAGAAGTGAGCCCTGGGCGCCCTCGAACAGAATGTTTTCGCCACGTTTCCGGAAGTCGTGCAGCATATCGGTCACATCCGCCGACATGGGCAGGATTTCCTCAGCCATCTGTTTCAGTTCTTCAAGCGCGGCATCGATATCTTCGGCCTCTTCCTTGAAATACTCGGTCAGGATGAAGTTGTGAAACGACATGATCTCGCGCAGCTTCACTTCGAAATCGGCGGGGTTGCACAGATCACCCAGGCGCAGGCCACGGCGGGACACCTTGTCCTCGTAGGCCGGGCCAATACCACGCCCGGTTGTGCCGATCTTGTCGATACCGCGGGCCCGCTCACGGGCCTGGTCAATGCGGACATGGGTGCGCAGGATGATCGGACAGGCAAGACTGATTCTGAGACGATCACGAACGGCAACGCCGTTGGCTTCCAGCTCACGCACTTCCTTGAGCAACGCCTCCGGAGACAGCACCACGCCGTTGCCAATCAGGCAGTAAACATGCTGGCGCAGGATACCGGAGGGGATCAGATGAAGGGCCGTTTTCTTGCCGTCGATCACCAGGGTATGGCCGGCATTGTGACCGCCCTGGAAGCGAACCACCGCTGCGACTTTATCAGTCAGCAGATCAACAATCTTACCCTTGCCTTCATCACCCCATTGGGTGCCCAGCACAACAACGTTTTTACCCATGATTCTCTCTCAATGCGGCTGCCCCGAAGGGCAGGCGTTTCGCAAATTTACCTGTAAATGAGTTCGCCGAAGCCCGAACGGCATCAGCCCAGCTTCTCCACCACCCATTGGCTGCCCTGTTTCACCAGCCTCCGGTCACAACCCCGGCTGGCCGGATCAACACCCTGGTCCTCAGGCAAGGCCCGGACAACGGTTTCCGTCATTCTCAGGCCGGAAATCACACCGGCCAGAGCGGGGTCATCATCTGCCGGTGCCCAGACTGCGCCGGCTTTGCGCAACGCCCGCTCGCCGAGGGAGACCAGTGACCGGATATCGAGGCTGAACCCGGTCGCAGGCCGGGCCCGGCCAAAATCACTGCCAATGGCATCGTAGCGACCGCCTTTGGCAACCGAGTCGCCATGGCCAGGTACGTAGGCGGCGAACACCAGCCCGGTGTGGTAGTTGTAGCCACGCAGTTCGCAGAAATCGAAACCGAAGCTGATGTCGGGATAATCGCGGCCAAGCATCTCAGCCACCCGCCCCAGCTGCTCCAGAGCCGCATCCAGATTG
>Ga0247720_100239_pt1 | contig 24653 bp, 19 predicted proteins | sample MSEWel2015_12_15_FD_189078 | JGI IMG/M metagenome (GOLD analysis project Ga0247720, IMG submission 189078) | Subsurface sediment microbial communities from gas well in West Virginia, United States - MSEEL Well Study Marcellus 3H_2015_12_15 | ecosystem: Environmental > Terrestrial > Deep...
CCCTAAACCCAAAGCCCGCCCTTCGCGGGCCAGGGGATACACGTCGTAGGCGACTTCCTCGTAGGGGTGGGCTTTAAGCATACGGCTTATCGCCTCGCCCAGGCGTGGGGCGGGAACGATTGTCTCCAGGCGGATTTCCCGCACGCGTTCGAGAACGCCCGGCCGGCCGATGTAAGGGTGCGTTCCTGCGGCGGGAAGAAAAGTGCCGGTACCTTCTACCTGAAAGCTGCAGTGGCTGTAGTTGCCGATCCAGCCGGCGCCGGCCGCCGCCAGAGCCTGATGCACGGCGTCCACATGTTCCGGGGGAACAAAGGTTACGATCTTGTATAGCTTCTCCGCCTCCCGCGGTGCCAGCACCTCCACCTTATCCAGCCCCAGCCGCCGGGCCAGAACGTCGGAGGTTCCACCGGGAGCCACATCGAGGTTTGTGTGGGCGCTGTAGACGGCAACGCCCGCCTTAAGAAAGGCGGCCGCCAGGGCCTCTTCCGGAAGGTCCAGGCGCAGGTGCTTGAGCGGGCGAAAGAAAAGGGGGTGGTGCGTAACAAGAAGCTCCGCCTTCAGCTCTTTCGCCTTCTCTAGGGTGTCCGGCCCTGGATCGAGGCTAACCAGAACCCTATTCACGCGGCACGCCGGGTCCCCCAGCTGCCAACCGGGGTTATCCCACTCTTCTGCCAGGCTCCGTGGCGCCAGTTCCTCAATGATGCCCGCTACTCGGGCTGCGCTAACCGACATGCAATTAGCTCCTCCCAGGCTCGTATGCGTTCTTCGGCGAGGTGGGCCCGCGCCCGTCCGGCTTCTCCTCGGGCCCTTCGCGCCTGTTCCCAGATTTGCCGTTCCCGGGCGATCCGCGCCTTAACGTACGGCACAAGAAGCGGGTCCGGGCGGGCCACCAAAAGCGGTCCTATCTCCAGGATGGGCTCAGGATAGGCAGGCATGGTGCCGGGGACGGCAGCCATGAGGACGTAAAAGCGTTTCCCCTCGCTGACTAGTGCCTCGTCCTGCAGGCGGAACCCCAGCGCAGCCAGCCTGCGCCGCAGCTCTGCCGGGTCCCGCATGGGCTGAAGAAGAATTAGCTTGGCGGCAGTCGCCACCTCTTTTCCTCCGGCCAGAATATCGGCTATGGTAAGGCCGCCGAGGCCGGCGATAATTAGGACGTCCGCCTCGCCCGGAGCCAGTATGCTCAGCCCCGGGCCCAGGCGAACATCGATCTTAACGCTCAGCCCCGCCGCGGCCACCGCCCGTCGCGCCTTGGCATAAGAGCCGGGGCTTACGTCGCCGGCGATGGCCCGGGGGACGCGCCCGCTGCCCACGAGGTAAATGGGCAGCAGGGCATGATCGGTGCCGATATCGGCCACTACCTGCCGCGGCGGAACCATAGCCGCGAGCACCTGCAGGCGTGGCGGCAGGTTAGGCAGGGTTAAAACACAAGGCAGGATCGTTTCACCTGCCTTAGTCGAGGAAGTCTTTGAGCCGCTTGCTGCGGCTCGGGTGGCGCAGCTTGCGCAGCGCCTTAGCTTCGATTTGGCGGATACGCTCGCGCGTGACGCCGAACGTTTGGCCGACCTCTTCCAGGGTGCGGGCCCGGCCGTCCTCCAGGCCGAACCTGAGCCGAAGCACTTTCTTTTCCCGCGGTGTCAGCGTCTCCAGTACCTCTTCCAACTGCTCCCTGAGGAGCGAGAAAGACGCTGCATCGGCCGGTGAAGGTGCTTCTTGGTCCTCGATGAAGTCGCCCAGGTGGCTGTCTTCTTCCTCACCGATGGGCGTTTCCAGCGACACCGGCTCTTGGGCGATCTTCATAATTTCGCGCACCCGGTCGACGCCTATACCCATCTCCTCGGCTATCTCTTCCGGCAGGGGGTCGCGCCCCAGCTCCTGCAGAAGTTGTCTCTGTACCCGCACCAGGCGGTTGATGGTTTCCACCATGTGCACCGGGATGCGGATGGTACGCGCCTGATCAGCGATGGCGCGCGTGATGGCCTGGCGGATCCACCAGGTAGCGTAGGTGCTGAACTTGTAGCCTTTGCGGTAGTCGAACTTTTCGACGGCCTTGAGAAGGCCGAGGTTGCCTTCCTGGATGAGGTCCAGAAACAGCATGCCGCGCCCGACGTACCTTTTAGCGATGCTCACCACCAGCCTCAGGTTGGCCTCGGCCAACCGCCTTTTGGCTTCCAGGTCGCCCTTCTCGATGCGCTTGGCGAGCTCGATTTCTTCCTCTGGGGTAAGAAGTGGCACGCGCCCGATTTCCTTGAGATACATGCGCACCGGATCGTCGATGGCCACGCCTTCGGGCACGGTGAGGTCAAGGTCTTCCGGCACCGGCTCAGCCAAAGGTTCAGGAGGGCCACCCTCGTCCACTACCTCGATCCCTGCTTCGGCCAAAGCTGCGTAGATGCGGTCTATCTGATCGGCATCGAGCTCCACATTCTGCAGGGCATCCATGATTTCGGTGTAGGTGAGGCTGCCGCGCTTTTTGCCTTTCTTCAGAAGCTCAGCGAAGCCCTCGATGGCTGGGAGATCATCCTTTTTGGGCACGTCTTGTCCCCCCTTCCTTCCGGCCGTCTGTGGGGATAGTCAATTGGGCTGCCTGTTTCAAACGGTTGGCTTCACGATGAAGATCATTTAGCCTACGTATTAGATTCGCGCTCGCTTCGTTTTTCCCTTCTCTGTTAAGAGAAATTATTTCTTTCTTCAACCGCTCGATTTCCTCTTCCACCCAAAGCCGCCTAAGAAGGCGCAGGTAGTCGGCCAAGAGTTTATCTACAGCCTCCGAGGGCACGTCCTCGCGCACCGCGAGCTCAGCCAAGCATTCGCGGGCTCCCTGGTCCGGCAGGCGCTCGCTGAGGGTAGGAAGCGAGAATTCTTGTTCGCCTTCCTGAAAAAGCTCGAGCAGAGTTCTCAGAAGAACCGCCTGCGGCAGGTTACCCAGCTTCTCCGGCGCGATTTCAGCGGCAATTTGCGCGCGGGTTTGGGGGCAAAAAATAAACAATTGACTCAGCCTCATAAGCGCTTCGGCTTCGGCCCGCCGCGGCGCCGGTACCAGGAAAGAGACAGCCGGGCCTTTGTTGGCCCGTTCCGGCCTTTTTCCTCTTTCTACCCCGCCGCTACGCCGTATTTCCGCGGCCAGCGCTTCTACCCTAAGTCCCAGATCCTGGGCCACCCTTCTGGTATACTCTTCCCTTTCTACCGCGCTCTCTATACCTGCCAGCACTGGAACCATCTCCCGCGCAATAGCCACGCGCCCCTCCAGGGTCTCTTTCCCATGCTTGGCGACCAGCCGCTGGTAATGGTAATCCGGGAGCGGCAGGGCGCCTTCCACCAGGGCGGCGAAGGCCTCCCGCCCCTCCGTGTGCAGGAACTCGTCCGGGTCCTTACCCACCGGAACCTGGAGAACCCGTACCCGGCACCCCGCCGCTCGGGTAAGCTCCAACCCGCGTACTGTGGCCGCCTGTCCGGCAGCATCGGCATCGTAGCCGATGAACACTTCCGTGCTGAAGCGTTTCAAAAGGTCCACCTGTTCACGCGTCAGGGCCGTACCTAAGGAAGCCACCGTCCAGGTAAAGCCAAACTGGTGGCAGGTAACGGCGTCCAGGTACCCTTCGACGACCAACACGCGGTTTTCCTTTTCGATACTGGCGCGCGCCCGGTCGAGGGCGTACAGGGTGCGGCCCTTGCTATAAATGGGGGTTTCAGGAGAGTTAAGGTACTTGGGCTCACCGTTGCCCAGCACCCGTCCGCCGAAGGCAATGACGCGCCCGCGCAGGTCGCGGATGGGAAACATAAGGCGGTCGCGAAAACGATCGTACGCGCCATTTCCTTGCTGGCGCGCTACCGCCAAGCCTGCCCGCACGGCAGTTTGCGGAGGAATCCCCCGCTTCTCAAGATAAGAAAGCAGCCCGTCCCAGCGGGCCGGTGCGTAGCCCAGGCCGAAATCCTCCACCTGCGCCGGGGCAATCCCACGCCGTTCCAGGTACCGCCGGGCCGCCTCTCCATCCGGCCGGTTAAGTTCTGCGCGGAAGTATTCTAAAGCCAGCGCGTTGGCGTAATACAGTTCCTCCCGTTCACGCCAGCGCTCTTCATCTTCCTTCGTCCGGGCCGGCAGGGGAAGATGGGCGCGCTCGGCCAGAAGGCGGACGGCTTCGGGAAAATCCACCCTTTCCCGCTGCTTAATGAACTCAATAACGTCTCCGCCCGCGTTACAGCCGAAACAGTAGAACATCTGCTTTCCCCGGTTTACCGTAAAGGACGGGGTATCTTCATTATGAAAGGGGCACAGCCCGACGTAGTTTTGGCCGACCTTTTTTAGACGGACATAGTCGCTTACCACGTCCACGATGTCGCTGGCCGCCCGAACAGCCGCGATGAAATCTGGAGGAAAAACCCTTCCGGTCATTTCTCCTTCCCCCCACTTGCCCTGAATACTTTTCGTCAGGGATGAACAATTTCCTGCTTGCCCTAACGAAAAAGCGCGGGTCGGCCGCAGGGGAAGGGGCAGATGAGGAAGGTGTTCTTCGCCACTACGAGTATTTCCAAACGCTGGGAAAATATGCTAGCCGGAAGTAAGGTTCACGCGGGTATAGCTTACGCAACGCCGACAGTACGTAATGTCGGGCAGGATGATGTCGTAATGTCCGCACCGGAGGATGACTACGCTTTCCCCGCCGTTAAAGAAACGCTTGCTTGGTTCTAGGTAGAGGCAGTGGTCGCCGGCCAAGATGGCAGGAATGGCACACCCGCCGCAGGCTCTTTCCTCTTCCAGCTCGCCTAAACTCAAGTCTACCTCACCCGCCAGGCAGCGGTAGCGCACTTCCCCACCCTCGTCCGGCTGGGCGGGAATGCGAAAAATACAAGCGTTCGCCACGGCGAGCCCCCCTTTCACGCCCTATCCCATCTAAAGCCATTGTATGGGCGCGCCCAGGGGAATATGTCAATCGAGAAGCAAGCCCTGGCCCCAGGACTGGGGAAGAAAGCAGCGCAGGAATTCCGAGCGTGCGAAGCGGTCGGTCATCCCGGCGATGTAGTCGCAGGTAGCCCGGGGGATGTTGCCACCGGCCAGCTCCCGGTATTCGGCCGGAAGCTCTTCCGGATGAGCGAGAAAGTGCCGGTAAAGTTCGGCTATGAGGTGCCGCGCTTTGGCGTCTTCGCTTTTCGCCCGCGAACCGACGTAAACGCGCTCGAACAAAAAGGCGCGCAGCTCGTCGGTAGCCTTCCCTATCCGGGGGCTCATGGTGATTTCCCCGGCCTCTCTGCTAGCCTGGATCAGGTCACACACCATGGTGTTGATCCTTTCGCTATGCGTTCGGCCGAGAATGTTGATCAGGTGCTTGGGCAGGTCCTCGAAGGCGATGATGCCAGCCCGGAGGGCGTCGTCAATATCGTGATTGATGTAGGCAATGCGATCGGCACGGCGCACGATGCAACCTTCTAGGGTCCCCGGCTTTTCCGGGCCCGTGTGGTGAAGGATGCCGTCGCGTACCTCCCAGGTGAGGTTAAGACCGGTTCCCTGCTCCAGCACATCCACCACGCGCAAGCTCTGTTCGTTGTGGCGGAAGCCTCCCGGAAAAATGCTGTTTAAGGCCTCCTCGCCGGTATGGCCGAAGGGGGTGTGGCCCAGGTCGTGCCCCAAGGCGATGGCCTCGGTGAGATCCTCATTGAGCCTGAGGGCCCTCGCCACGGTGCGGGCAATCTGGGCCACCTCTAGGGTGTGGGTAAGGCGCGTGCGGTAGTGGTCGCCCTCGGGCGAGATGAAAACCTGGGTTTTGTGTTTGAGACGCCGGAAGGCTTTCGAGTGGATGATGCGGTCGCGGTCGCGCTGGAAACAGGTGCGCACGGCACACTCGGGCTCGGGCCGCATCCGCCCGCGGCTGTTTTTGCTCAAGACGGCCAAAGGGGAAAGCTCCCGTTCCTCCCGCGCCTCGGTTTCCTCGCGAATGAGCACTTCTTACCACCCCCTAGCGAACTGACAACTTTCGCTGCCGCCGGCGGCACCAGGCGGACTAAAAACCGAACAACTCTTCCGGGTACTATTCTTCCGGCCAGGATATGTACGCCCGCGCCGGGGCGCGGGCAAAGGGGCTTACTGCTTCTTGCGGTTCAGAAGCTCGGCGCGGGCGGCAGCCAGGCGCGCAATGGGCACGCGGAAGGGCGAGCAGCTTACGTAATTGAAGCCCGTACGATGGCAGAAATCGATGGAGCTGGGCTCGCCGCCGTGCTCGCCGCAGATACCGACCTTGAGGTCCGGCCTCACGCTGCGGCCTTTCTGGACGCCCAGGGCGATGAGCTGGCCCAGGCCTTCTTGGTCCAATACGGCGAAGGGGTTCTCGGGCAGGATTTTCTTCTCGATGTACTGGGGCAGGAATTTGCCCTCGGCATCGTCGCGGCTGAAGCCAAAGGTAGTCTGCGTGAGGTCGTTGGTGCCGAAGGAGAAGAACTCGGCATGCTCGGCAATGTGGTCGGCCACCAGGCAGGCCCGCGGCAGCTCGATCATGGTCCCGACTTTATACTCAAAGTCCACACCGTCGCGCGCCTTGACCTCTTCGGCCACGCGGACGACCATCTCGCGCAGAATCTCCAGCTCTTTGGCCGTGCCGACAAGCGGTATCATTACCTCGGGCAGGACCTTAACGCCCTCTTTAACCAGCTGGCTTACGGCGTTAAAGATGGCCCGAGCCTGCATCTCGTACACTTCCGGCCAGGTAATGCCCAGACGGCAGCCGCGGTGGCCGAGCATGGGGTTGAATTCCTTCAGGGCCCGCACCTGCCGCAGAAGCTCCTCTTTTTCGGCCAGGAGTTCGGGGTTTTCGCCGGTTACCCTAAGGCGGGTAACTTCAACCAGGAGCTCTTCCTCTTTAGGCAAGAACTCATGGAGCGGTGGATCGAGCAGGCGGATGGTGACCGGCAGGCCCTCCATGACCTTGAGGATGCCGTAGAAGTCGTTTTGCTGAATGGGCAGAAGCTTAGCCAGGGCCGCCTCTCTTTCTTCCTTGGTCCGGGCCAAGATCATCTTTTGAACGATGGGGAGGCGATCCACCTCCATGAACATATGCTCGGTACGGCAGAGGCCGATACCTTCGGCTCCGAACCGCCTGGCTTGGACGGCGTCGCGTGGGTAATCGGCATTGGCGCGCACGCCCAAGGTACGGATCTCGTCTGCCCACTTAAGGATGGTCTCAAAATCTCCGGAAAGCTCAGGCTCAATGAGGGGCGCTGCACCGAGGATTACTCTGCCCGTGGCACCATCGATGGTAATCACATCGTCCTTCTTGATCACGCGGTCGCCCACGTAGAAGACTTCGGCCGCCGGATCGATCTTGATGGCCTCGCAGCCGCACACAGCCGGTTTACCCATGCCGCGCGCCACCACGGCGGCATGGCTGGTCATACCTCCCCTGCTGGTTAGCACGCCGCGGGCCGGAATAATGCCGTGGATGTCGTCCGGGGTGGTCTCGGTGCGCACCAGGATCACAGCTTCGCCCCGGTTGCCACGCTCTTCGGCCTCGTCGGCGCTGAACACCACCTTGCCCGTAGCCGCACCCGGGGAAGCCGGTAGCCCCTCGGCGATGACCTCCACCTTTGCCGCCGGGTCGATGCGCCGGTGCATGAGCTGGACCAGCTGGTTGGGATCTACCCGGAGAATAGCTTCCTCCTTGGTGATCAGGCCCTCGTTCACCATGTCCACAGCGATCTTTACCGCTGCAGCCGCGGTACGTTTGCCGCTTCTGGTCTGCAGGATGTAGAGCTTGCCTTCCTGGATGGTGAACTCTATGTCCTGAACATCTTTGTAATGCTTCTCTAAAAGCTGCGCTACCTGTTCGAACTGCTCGTACACGCCGGGCATGTCTTTTTTGAGGTTGGCAATAGGCTGCGGCGTGCGGATGCCGGCCACCACGTCTTCGCCCTGCGCATTCACCAGGTACTCGCCGTAAAGAACCTTTTCGCCCGTGGAAGGATTGCGCGTGAAGGCGACGCCGGTACCGGAGGTGTTGCCCATATTGCCGAAGACCATGGTCTGGATGTTCACGGCCGTTCCGAGGTCATCAGGTATCTTATTCACCCGCCGGTATACTTTAGCCCGCTCGTTATTCCAGGACGCGAACACGGCGTGCACGGCAGCGAATAGCTGGGCGTACGGGTCTTGCGGGAAATCCTCGCCCACCGTTTCCCGGTAAATGGCCTTAAAACGCCGCACCAGCTCTTTCAAGGCGTCCGCGTTCAAATCTGTATCGAGCTTGGCGCCTCTTTCTTCCTTCAGCTCTTCTAGGGCCCGCTCGAATTTCTCGCCCGGAACCTTCATGGCCACGTCGCCGAACATCTGAATAAAGCGGCGGTAACAATCCCAGGCGAAGCGTTCATTGCCCGTTTTGGCGGCCAGGCCCCCTACGCTGGCGTCGGTTAAGCCCAAGTTGAGGATGGTATCCATCATACCGGGCATGGAGATAGGCGCCCCGGAGCGCACGGAAACGAGGAGCGGATCTTTCTCATCGCCGAAAACCTTCCCCATCTGCTTTTCCAGCTCCCGCATCCCCGCGCGAATCTCTTCTTCTAAACCGGCCGGAAACTTTTCCCCCTGGCGGTAGAACTCTTTGCAGGCTTCTGTAGTAATGGTAATTCCGGGCGGAACGGGCAGCCCGATCCGCGTCATCTCGGCCAGGCCGGCTCCTTTGCCTCCCAAAAGGTTCCGCATCTGGGCATTGCCCTCGCTAAAGGCATAGACGAACCTGCTCACAGGTTTTCCCCCTTTTTGATGAGCTGCATGATCTTGGTGGCGATCTCTTCAACCGCCATATTGGTAACATCCAAGACCCGGCACCCTAGCCTCGCCATGATCTCTGCCGCATATGCCACCTCCTTTTCGATCCGGCTGGGGCTGGCGTAGTCGGCGTTCGCCTCCAGTCCCATGGTGCGGAGGCGTTCCTGCCGGATTTCGGCTAGCTTTTCCGGCGAAATGGTGAGGCCAATGATCTTTTCTGGGGGTAGTTCGAACAGCTCTTCGGGCGGGGCCACTCCTAGTATAAGCGGTAGATTGGCCGCCCGTACCTTCTGGTGGGCCAGGTAGAGGGATAAAGGGGTCTTGGAGGTGCGCGACACGCCGATAAGCACTACATCGGCCCAATGGAGGCCGCGCGGGTCATTGCCGTTGTCGTAGCGGACAGCAAACTCGATGGCCTCCATGCGGTCGAAGTATTCCTCGTCCAGGCGATGCACCAGGCCGGGTTTCAGCTGGGGCGGTCCGGGCATAACCTCCTCCAACGCCGCGAGCACCGGGCCCATGATATCTACCGCCCGGATACCCAGCCGCGTCGCCCCTTCGGCCAGGGCCTTCCTCAGCTCCGGCAGGACAAAAGTATAGGCCAGGATGCAGTTTTTCCCCTCAGCCTCCTTGAGGACCTCCTCCACGTGGCCGGGCTCGGTCACAAACGGTATGCGCCGGATTTTGGCGCTGTGGGAGTTAAACTGGCTAAGCGCCGCCCGGACCACCAGCTCCGCCGTTTCGCCCAAAGAGTCTGACAGGATAAAAATGAGCGGCATGTCCTCCTTGATCTTGCATCCCCCCTTATAAGATCCTCTCGCCCAGCTCGAAGAAAAGCTTTGCAATGGTGGTTTTGCTGATGCTGCCGAGTACTTCTAAACCTTCCCCGCCGGTCGGCCCTTCGCGCGCCCGCACTACCGGCAGGGCCTCCACCTGATGGGTGAGGAGTTTTCCGGCTGCAGAAAAGACGCTTTCTTCAGGCACGGCCGTAATCACCTGTGGTACTCGGGTCATGATCACCCCTACGGGAACGGTATTCAAGGCTGCCTGGCCCAGGCTCAGGCGCAGGATGTCCTGGCGGGAAACCACACCGGCGAGGAATCCGCCTTCGTCAACCACAAAAACCGTTCCCGTATCCTCCAGGATCATGGTAACCAAGGCATCGTAAACGGTGGCCGAAAGGCCCACCACCACCGGTACGGCCTTCACGTCACCCACCGTAAGCTGGCGAAAGCTCGAAAGGACCTCTCCCTCGCCCTGGCCTACGTAGGTGTAACCTACCCGCGGTTTGGCCTCGAGAATACCGGCCATGGTAAGGATGGTAAGGTCGGGCCGAAGGGTCGAACGGGTTACCTGCAGCCGGCTCGCCACCTGTTCGCCGGTGATGGGGCCTTCTCGTTTCACAATCTCTACGATTTTCTTCTGCCGCGGGGTAAGTTGGATGACGCATCACCCTCTTTCTGCAAGAGGACGCCGGCCGGGCCGGTGTACAGTATTCTTCTTTCATAAGGAAAATTCCTGCTCCGTTTATGCCTTCCCAGTCTTCATGCTGCGCATGACTGGTACGCCCGCCACAGCTAGTTTTCCACCAGCCGGCTGAAGTCGGCGATGCTAAGGCCGAGGTCCCGGATCCCCTTGAGCAGCGCCAGGCGGTTGGCCCGTACGTCCGGGTCCGGAGCCATGACCAAAACCGCTTCGAAGAAGCGGTCCACCGGAGCAGCCAGTTCGGCCAGGCACTCGAGCGCCTCCCGGTACCGCTCTTCGTGTACCAGGGAAGGTAAAAGAGTAGCCGCCTTCTGGTAGTAGTTGTACAGTTCCTTTTCCGCCGCCTCTACAAAGCGATCCGGCCTGAGCTCCTCTCCTCCCGCCTGGCGTGCCAGGTTGGCTACGCGAGTAAAGGCTGTAAGCAGCCGCCGGAAGAAAGGCTCCTGGCGCAGGCGCTGTATGGCCTCGGCACGGCGATAAGCCTGGCCAGGGTTGTCCGGCGCCGCGGCGAGCACCGCCTCAACCACATCATAACGCAGGCCGCGGTCTTCCAAGGCTATGCGCAGGCGGCCGACGAGGAACTCCCGGACCTCGCCTGCCACTTCCGCCGCCGGCCGCGGCAGGAGTTTCTGCCTTTCGTACAACCCGGCCGCAGTACTTACCAGTTCGGCCAACGAAAGGTCCAGCTCCCCTTCTAGCATGATGCCGATACATCCGCTGGCCAGGCGCCGCAGGCCGTAGGGGTCCTGTGAGCCGGTGGGCACGAGACCTACCCCGAAGCAACCGACGATGGTATCCATCTTATCGGCCAGAGCGAGCAGTGAGCCGGCGATGGTGACCGGAAGCTCGTCGCCGGCAAAGCGCGGAAGGTACTGTTCGGCAATGGCCTGCGCCACGCTGGCATGCTCTCCAGACAGAAGGGCATACTCGCGTCCCATGATCCCCTGCAGTTCTGGAAATTCGTATACCATGTTCGTAGTAAGATCGGCCTTGGCCAGGTGGGCCGCCCGAACCACAAACGCGCCCACGGCTCCATCCAGGCCTACGGCCCCGACGAGATACCCTGCCAGCGCCTCCAGCCGCTCGGTCTTGTCGTACAGCGTCCCCAGATTTTCCTGGAAAACGATGTGCCTCAGCCGTTCGACGCGGTCGGCTAAGGAAACGCGCTTGTCCTCTTCAAAGAAGAAGCGGGCGTCGGCCAGCCGCGCGCGCAGCACCTTCTCATTGCCCGCGCGCACAACGTCCAGGTGCTCGGCCGTCCCGTTGCGCACGGCAATAAAGTAAGGGAGAAGGTCACCTTCCGGGTCGACCACCGGGAAATACCGCTGGTGGTCTTTCATGGGCGTTACCACGACTTCCGACGGCAGCTCCAAGTACTCCGGGGAAAAGGAGCCCAGGAGGGCCGTCGGGTACTCCACCAAGAAGGTAACCTCGGTAAGGAGATCCTCGGGGAAGAGCGCGCGCCCGCCTACTTCCTTGGCCAGCTGCTCGCCCTGGGCGCGGATGCGCGCGCGCCGCTCCTCGGGGTCGAGCACCACGTAGGCCTTTTCCAGTTGGGCGAAGTAGTCACCCGGGTCGGCAATGTGGAAAGGACCCGGGGCGAGGAAACGGTGCCCGTAGGTGAGCCGGTCGCTTCTCAAGCCGTCCAGGCTGAAATCCACTACCTCCGTCCCGAAGAGGGCGAGCAGCCAGCGGATGGGCCGGACGAAGCGGAGCTCACCGCTTCCCCAGCGCATGGGCCGCGGAAAAGAGAGCGAGCGCACCAGGTCTGGAAGGATTTCCGCCAAAACCGCTCCCGCCGGCCGCCCCTCTTCCCGTTTGGTGGCAAAGACGTAACTTCCACCTTCTACCTGGCGGATAGTTAAGGCCGCAAGCGGAACGCCTTGGCTTCGGGCAAAGCCTTCGGCCGCGCGGGTGGGTCTGCCGTCCGGGGTGTAGGCAACCTGCGCCGGCGGCCCCTTCACCTCGTATTCCCGCGGTTGGGTCTCCTCTCCCAAGCCCTGCACGAAAAGGACCAGCCGCCGCGGCGTGCCGTAGGTGGCGATTTCTCTGAACCCCAGGCGGGCCGCCCTTAGCTTTTCCTCTGCCAAGGCCCTTAAAGCCTGGATAGTGTCCGGCATTAGGCGAGCTGGGATTTCTTCGCAGCCGATCTCAAAGACTAAGTCGCGGCTCATTGAGTTACCTCCTTCCTGAGGAGCGGGAACCCAAGTTTCTCGCGCTGCCTCACGTAGGCCTGGGCACACTCGCGGGCCAGGGCCCGGACCCGGCCGATGAAGCTCGTCCTTTCCGTGACGCTGATGGCCCCGCGGGCATCCAGGAGGTTAAAGGTGTGCGAACACTTGAGGATGTAATCGTAGGCGGGAAGGACAAGTTCCTTCTCCAGGAGTCGGCGGGCCGTGCGCTCGTAAGTGTCGAAGAGGCTAAAGAGCGTTTCCGGGTCAGACTCCTCGAAATTGTAACGGGAATGCTCAACTTCAAACTGGTGGAAGACGTCGCCGTAGGTAATGCCCCCCACCCACTCTACGTCGAAAACGTTGTCCTTTTTCTGAATGAACATGGCCAGGCGTTCCAAGCCGTAGGTAATTTCCGCCGCCACCGGACGGCAGTCCAGGCCGCCCACCTGCTGAAAATAGGTAAACTGGGTAATCTCCATGCCGTCCAGCCACACTTCCCAGCCCAGGCCCCAGGCACCTAAAGTGGGCGATTCCCAGTTGTCCTCGACAAAGCGGATGTCGTGCTCCATGGGGTCGATGCCCAAAGCCTTAAGGCTGTCCAGGTAAAGATCCTGGATGTTGTCCGGGGAAGGCTTCATGATTACCTGAAATTGGTGGTGCTGATACAAGCGGTTCGGGTTCTCTCCATAACGGCCGTCCGTTGGCCGGCGCGACGGTTCCACGTAGGCCACATTCCAGGGCTCGGGCCCTAAGGTGCGCAGGAAGGTAGCCGGGTTCATGGTTCCGGCTCCCTTTTCCACATCGTAAGGCTGCTGCAGAATGCAGTTTTGGGCTGCCCAGAATTCTTGGAGCTTCAGGATGATCTGCTGGAAATTCAAGTGCCAACCTCCTTTATGTTGTGGTGGAATAAAAAATAAGCCTCTTCCCAAAGCCAGGGACGAGACTTCTCCCGCGGTTCCACCCTGTTTGGCCGTCTTTAACCGGCCCCCTCACTCAACCTCCCGCCGCAGGCTCCGGGGTCCCCTCCGCCAGTTGGCCTGCAGGTTTCCACCCTTCCCCGCTCTCTGGAAGGCCGTCGCTGGCTTCCTCCCCTTCTTCGCCCACAACCGGGTCTTACCCTATCCCGGAATATATCAAGGAATAATGTAGCAAATCTTAACGGACCTGTCAACTTCTGACGCTTAGCGCCCTTCCTGGACGAGGGTCAGGAAGGCAGCAGAGTTTAAATCCCGGCCGAGTTGGGTCAGAAGGCAGGCCCGGGTGATCTCCCTGAGCTCGGCCCGGCTGTCCGCCGGAAGGCGCAGAAGCCCCAGGCGAGAAAGGGGGGCGCGCGCCAGATACCTGAGGGCGGCCAGGGTCCCGCCCCGGACGGGGATGGCCTGCCCGTCCGCCGCGCGGCACTTAGGGCACAGCGCTCCGCCCAGGGCAGCGCTGAAAGCCGCCTCCTCCTTGAGGGGCGCGCCGCAGGAGACGCAGGCCGTAAGCTCCGGCGCATACCCCAAGCGGCTGAGAATCCCTACTTCAAAGGCCCGGACGGCCAGCTCCAAATCCGATCCCTCGGCCAGAAGGTGCAGGGCGGCCAAGAGAAAAGGAAACAAGTCCCCTCTAGGTTCTTCCTCCTCGGTGAGGCGGTCCAGCACCTCCAGGCAGTAGGTCCCCGCAGCCGCCCGCTCCAGATTCTCGCGCAGCCCGCGGAAGGACTCTACAATCTCGCACTGGCTAACCGTGTCCAGGCCCTGGTTGGCAAAAAGGAGATAGCTACCGTGGGTGAAGACCTCCGTCCCCGCCCGCAGGCGGTTACGCGGCCGACGCGCTCCACGGGCGACGGCTCTAAGCTTCCCCCGCTCGTGCGAGTAGAAGGTAAGCACCTTGTCGGCTTCACCCAAGTTCTGGCTCTTAATCACCACCGCATTTAAATTGTATAGGGGCATCGTTTTTCTCCTGCCTTAGCTTTTACGAAATCTTCTCTTCCGGATCCCCACGTTGCCCTTCGCCCTTGAGCCTGCAGTAGAGAAGGTACGGACCGATACGGCCTGTCTGCCAGAAATACTCCCAGAGTATATCCCGAAGCTCATGCTGCACGCTATCCACCCCTTGCCTCCGCGCACCTCACAGGTCATAGCCGAACTGCCGCAAGGCACTCGCAGTATCGCGCCAGTCTTCTTTAACCTTAACCCAAAGGTCCAAAAAGGTGCGCACACCCAGCAGGGCTTCAATGCCGGCGCGGGCTCCCTGGCCGATGGCCTTGAGCATGGCGCCGTTTTTGCCGATGAGGATGCGCTTTTGCGATTCTTTTTCTACGTAGATGTTGGCCCGGATGTAAACGAGGTTTTTTCCCTCCCGCTCCTCCATCTCTTCAACTTCGACCGCCACGGCGTGAGGAACTTCGTCGCGGGTAAGGGCCAATACCTGCTCGCGGATCAGTTCGGCCACGATAAAGCGTTCGGGCTGGTCGGTCACCATATTCGGGGGATAAAACTGCGGTCCTTCCGGCAGATATTTTGTCAAAACCTCTAAAAGGGTAGAGAGGTTGGCGCCGGTCAGGGCGGAAATGGGGACCACCTCGGCAAAATCCGCGAGTTTAGCATACTGGTCCAGAGCCACTACCGTCTCCTCGCGGCTCAAAGTGTCCACTTTGTTTACCGCCAAAAGTACAGGTGTCTTAAGCTCCTTAAAATAACCGGCAATCTCCTGGTCCCCGTTCCCCACGGGAGCGCTTCCATCCACCACGTAAAGGACGGCATCCACCTCGTTCAGCGCTCTTTTCGCCACTTCCACCATATACGCGCCCAGACGGTTCCGCGGTTTGTGAATGCCCGGGGTATCGACGAATATAATCTGGCGCTTGTCGTCGGTGAAGATGCCGTGGATCCGGTTGCGGGTGGTCTGCGGTTTTGGCGTAACAATGGCGACCTTCTCGCCTATGAGCGCGTTCATGAGCGTCGACTTGCCCACGTTGGGCCGCCCCACCAAGGCGACAAAACCGCTCCGATAGTTCTCGTCGTTCATGTTTTACCCTCCTACTCCCAGCTCACTTCCGCGCCCTGGGGCACGACCTCTACCCAGGTCTGCCCGCGCGCCAGCTTAACCGTCTGGCCGTCCTTGGTCGTCCAGTAGGTAAAGTCCGTGCGGGAACCTTTGGACCAGTTGGCTTCATAGGTGACGCCCAGTTGAAAGACGCGGCCGATTCCCTGTCCCACCAGCTTCATATCCAACCGACCCTCTCCATCCAGAACCCGCGTGCCGTCTACAAACTGAATGAGGATGTTTTTGGCCACAAGCTGCTGGCCCGTTTCCGCATCCTCATGCGGTCGGCCGTTAACAAAACGGCGATAGCCGCCATCGGTAATCCAGGCGTCCCAGCGATACTCCACCGTATAACCGCCGGGGTACTTGAGCGTAATCCTCTTTGCCGAAGGGCCGGAAAGGGCGCTGGGATCGTCATGAAACTCAAGCTCCCAGCTCCGGCTGTAATTGGTCAAGAGGCCCCGGCGGTCCAGCTCCTGAAAAAGGCGGTCCGTACTAGTATACACGTTGTGCGGTTCCTTCTTGCTCCGCACCCGCCAGTAAACTTGTGGCAGGTAAAACTCGTTTAAAGAGATCACCTTCAGGCGCTGGATGTCGCGCTGCGCCTGGGGACTCCAGCCGCAATGGCTGTACGCCGCCCCAAATTCCAATGCTTTATCGAGAAAATAATGGCGTGCGCTGCGCACCGGCCCTACTACTGAGGCGTCCTGGTGAAGGTAAACGGGCATAAGGCGCGTAATGCCGCCCTCGACTAGGATTTCGAACACCCAGCAGGCTTTATCTAAACCCGACTGGGGGCCGATTCCGGGAAGGTTGTCGATCATCACGGCTACCGGACGGCGAGCAACCAGTTCAGGATTTTCCACCGGCAGTCCGTCGAGCGGGCAGTAGGCCGGGGGCGCCGAGACAGCCTCTTGCTGGACCGGCGATACGGCGGTTTCGCCGGCCTGGGAAGCTGCCTCCCGCGCTGGTGCAGGCTGGCGGCGGCAGCCGGCCGCAAAGGAGAGCGCTAAGATGGCCGCCCAAACGAAGACCAGGTATTTCTTGTTAAGCATGGAGCCCGCCTCCTCAGCTCTAGTTGCCCGCGTTTTCTTCATAGCCGGGCAGGGTGATGTCGTCGGCCCGTTCTATCTCCAGGCGCAAGCCGGAAGCCTCAAACTCCGCGCGCAAAAGGTCCAGGCTGCTCGCCAGCACCTCCTGGTCGCCCAAAGCGAAAATGGTGACCGGGTTTACGGCAATGGGCTTTTGGTTCACCAGGATCACCGGTCCAGCGCAGCGGATTGAGGAGGTAGCCACCAGGCGTTGGTTGTTGACGGCGATGCCAGTGGCACCCGCGGCAAAGAGCTCGTTTACCACATCGCGTACGTCGAAATCATGGACGATCTCGCCTGTGCCCGCGCCTCCCTCAGCGTCGTAAAGCCGTACGATGATGCCGGAGCCACTCAAGGGAGCAAAGCCCGCTTTTGCCCTTACCTCCTGGAGGCGGGCGCGTAGGTTCTCGGCCTCGCTCTCCGCGTGCTTAAGCCGTTCCAGCACCGAAACTGGCGTCACCAGGTCGGCCCGCCCGTCCCGCACTTTTACCTCTACCACCTGGCCCAGTCGGGCCAAGGACTTGCTTTCTTTTATTTTTTGGATCGTCTCTGGGGAAAGAAGTCGGGCCGGATCATCTACTTCTATCCCCCGTTCCTCGCTGCGCGCCACGGTAATGGTCGCCTCTCCCAGCATGCCGGCCAGGCGCGGCTCTTGCCGGATGATGGCCAGCACCTCTTCTCGGCGTAGATTCTCCTGTTCCCGGAGGATGGTATCTTGAGTTTCGCGACCATAGCGCAGGATGACCTGCGCCACCGCTTCCGGGCTCGCAGCCTGCTCCAGCTCGAATTTGAACTTGGCGAGTATTGCCCGCACCGCCTGATTGTCACCTACTCCCAAGTCTCGGGCCAGCCGCTGGCTGTACTCTACCACCAACTCGCCGCCGCGGCGCGCCGCCTCAAGAGGTAAGGCGCGCTGCGGCAACTTAACGTAGCCAGTCAGCACGGCCAGGACCAAGGTGTTGACGGCGAAGAGGAGCACCACCAGAAGGAGCAGGAGTTTGAGAATCCACGTTGTCCGGGTTGTATCTGTGCCCGCCTTAAGGCTAGTCTTTACGGGCACTGGAACCCCTTCTACCCTATTCACCCTCCTTCACCTTCCCCTCCCAGCCCGGGGGCACAATTACACCACCTGAGACAATCAATTTAAACCCATCCTCCACGCTCATATTTAGATACTTAACCTCTTCCTTCGGGACCAACAGCAGGAAGCCCGACGTAGGGTTGGGTGTAGTGGGGACGAAAGCCGTCACCATTTCGCCGGCCTCTTCCTTGTTCCCCGTTAAAAAGGCCAGGGAGTACACGCCTTTGCGCGGGTATTCCACCAGCACCACCTGCTGGAAGGCCTTTTGTTTCTCGCTGAAAACAGCCTGCACCACTTGCTTTAAGGTTTGGTAGACGCTACGCACCAACGGCAGGCGAATGAACAGGCGCTCACCCCAACCCAAAAGGCGGCGCCCCAGATAGTTGGTGGCCAGTACCCCCGTACCCAGGATAAGACCAACCGTAAGGACAAGGCCCACTCCCGGAATCTTATGCCCTAAAACGAGCTCCAGGACGGGCCCAATCAGTCCGTCCACAAAGCCGAAGACGAGCCACAAGAAGTAGAGGGTCAGAAGAAAAGGGAGAACGATAATAAGGCCGGTAAAAAAGTATGTACGGAGGCGGCGGAGCATACCAAAGAACCTCCTTCTTCCCTAGTATGCCATAGGCCGGAAAAAGAAACAAGCCTTCGCACCAACTCGCGTTTTGGACGGTCAACGGTTATGAAACCGCTGCAGGAAAAACCGCCCCTTTAAGGAGCCGGAGGAGGGCAGGGTACGGGCAGGCGATAAGCTTCGCATACTTAAGCCCGCCGACGGGCGGGCTTCTTAAGGGAACTTTTTACCGGGGAAAGGCGTCATACCTACGGAAAGCGCTTAAGGAGGGGAGTAACGTTGGACGGTAAAGGGAAGGCTAGGGTTGTCGTCTGGGCGCTGGTGCTTTGTCTTTTCGGAGTTTTGGGGCCGGCAGCGGCCGGCGCGGCACAGGCGGTAGAAGAAACGGCCCTGCCGGCGGGCACGCCTGCCGCGCTGAGCGGGCAGCTCCCGGCCGCCCGACTCGCATTCAGGGCGCTGTTTAAGCGTTCGATGCTTAGCAGCCCCGATATCATAGCCGTCGGCCTTTCTTACCCGGAAAAAGAGGCGCTGCGCAGCGCTCCTCCGACTGACCTGCTGGCAGCTATCCGAGCGGGTCTAAAAGGCGTTCGCTCGGACGAAGAGGCCTTCTTTTGGTTTGACCTTTTGACGCTTCTGCCCGACCGGCAGCCGGGTGCCGCAGCGGCACTCCTGGAGTTTTTCCGCTCGGATGCAGCATTCGCGTCTCGCTTCCTGAACTACCAGGTAGCGCGAACCCACTTGGCGCGTTTTCTTAGCGCCGAAGATGTAGAAGGGCTCCTTGAATCCCTGGGCGAGTATGAGCCCGGCCTGCAGTACAACCTGATCGCGGCGCTCAAGAGCCGTGGGTACCTCACCCGCGAAAACAGCGCCCGGCTCCTCCGACAGCCGGGTGTAGATCCTCTCGCAGTGCTCGGACAGCTGGAACCTATTGCCGGGGGAAAAGGTCCTGTGGCGAGAGCGAGCGACACCTTCGCCTGGCTCGGTTCACTCCTTCCCAGCCTTCCGGTGCCGAACCAGACGTCGGTAGTCCGCTGGGTTGGCCACCAGGCACGTTGGGCGAATGATCCGAGCGTCAAAAACGCCGCCCGCGACTGGCTGAAAGTAAGCTGGGCCGGCGCTAAAGAGCCGGCACTTCGCCAGGAGCTCCTCTACCAGCTTTACAGCGCGGGCGCCGATCCGGCCGCCCTGGGCCAATTGGTGGCCGAGGTGGAAAAGCACGGGGCGGCCTGGGGTCTCGAGTCTTGGCGCGACGCGAACCTTCTCCGCCGCCTCCGGCGCGACTACCCTCAAAGTTTTCTGGCACGCGGCTTCGCTGCCTATGAGAAAGTACGCGGCCGTCCGTATTTCGTCCTGGACTATTGGAACCCAAACTCACCCGGCCCTTGGCCCTTCAAGTACGGGAACACCCAGTACCACCCGGCCCGCGAGATTCCTGGTTGGCAAGAATTCCTGCACAATTTCTCTCGGCACCCGGGTGCCGACGATGCCGCCTACCGGCTGGCGCGCTGCTACGAAATCGAGGGGCAGTGGGGCGAAGCCCTCACCTGGTATGCCCGGGCCTTGAGCTTGCCTGACGGCGACATGGACATTGGCGCCCGTGGCCGGCTCCTCTTTGTGCTCGATGCCCGCGTTCCGGAAGCTGAACTAAAGGAGCTTCTCGGCCAACCCGGCGTGGCTCCGGAGCTCCGCCCTCTTCTAAGTTACACTTTAGCCGTGCGGGAGCTACGCGCAGAGCACTACCAAGAAGCGGCGGCACGGTTGGAGGAGTTTCTGAAAACGTACGGCCCCGAAAACCCCGCCCAGCCGAAGGCAGCTTTGGCCTTGCTTCCTCTTGATCGCTATCCCTTCTGGCAGCGGGTCCAAGAGCAGCAACAGCAGGCGGCGCGCCTGGCGGAGCTGGCTGCGCACACGGAACAGCCGGCTACCCTGTACGAACTCGGCGCCGCAGTCTATCACAACAAGCTCACTTATTACAACCATCTATGGGCGGGCGAACGCCAGAGCTACAACTGGCTCGGGCATATCAATGAGCTCTGGGCGGAAGTTCCCGAGCGCGAAGAGTACCTACGGGGCCTAATAAATTTCTGGCATGCCTTGGGTTACTTCCAGGCGGTGGAAAAGGCGCCTCAGGCCTCTCCGGAACTTAAGGCCAAGGCCCTTTACTCCCAAGGTCTGGCCCTGAGCAACATCCTCGAGTGGGGAGAGGAGGCAGCACTCACTTTCGACCGGAAAATCCTCAAGGAAATGCTTATTGCCGTTTTCCAGCGGTTTGTCGCCACCTACCCGGAAAGCTCCATGGCTGACGACGCCCTCTTTACCCTTTGGGCCTACAGCCGGGACACTACTTATCTAAAGCGCCTTGTGGCTACTTATCCGAACGGCGACCGCGCTGCGGCCGCGCAGGAACTCATGCGGCAACCGGCGAAAGCACCGGGGCCAGGTTCCCCGTGAGGCCGTCTAGCCTGGAGCACTCGCCGGCGGCGCGCCTTAACGATCACGGCAGTATTCCTATCGAGCTACCACCAGCCACCCGCCGGGCCACAGACAAAGCAGGCCAGGAGTGGGCCAAACGCTAAAGTCCTACCACAATCGCTTCAAGCCAGGCTGCAAGAAGCCAAAACCCGCTGCAGAAGGTATACCTTCAGAGCGTTCAAAAAAATGCATCGCTTCTGAACGCGATTTGGGGTATAATAGGCTTGGTTGAATTGTACCGTGAAACACATTCGCACCAAAGGCACCAGGCAGGGCGAACAGTCCTCAGCATCCCGCATGTTTCCTTGGGGAAACTTTTTTAGAGCTTGCTGGAGGGGCGGCCGTTACGGTGAAGGAGTATCAAGGCACGGATTACCAAGAACGGGGGGCAAAGGTGATGATGCTTTCGGGCTTAAGAAAGACACCGGGCAGGCAAGAAAAGGGCATTACACCCCAGGCTATTCAGACGGAAAGTCCACGCGTCAGCGAATACCATCTCTTGTTAGACATAGCGGAAAAGCTCTCTTTTTCCTCGAGACAGCTGTTTTGGAACATAAACGACAATTCTTCTATACTCAAGTCGATAGTTAGCCTCTCCAAAGAAGTGACTGATAACGGGGTTGAGAGCGCTGCCGGTCTAGAGCAGTGTAGTTCATCAATTGCCGAGCTCTTGCGGCATGCCGAAGAAATCGACCGGCGGGCCCAAGCGACCCGCAATGAATGTGAACAATCGGTCAGAGCGGCTGAGGAGAACCGGGACGTGATCTTGAAAGCAGGGACCGTACTTACGGAAGTTTCCCAAGAGGTAATCAACGCTGCAGAAGCAATTGCCCAACTCTTGGAGGTCACCAAGAAAATCGAAACTTTGGCTGGAGTGATTAGGCAAATAGCCGAGCACACCAATCTGGTAGCCCTGAATGCGACCATAGAAGCGGCACGAGTCGGAGAAGCCGGGCGGGGTTTTGCCGTTGTGGCTGAAGAGGTCAACAAACTCTCGAAGGAAAGCAAAAACGCTGCCTATCAGGTTAAAGCTACGATCCTGGAGGTCCAAGAAGGGTTCAAGACGGTAAGCAACGTGATCGCGGCCGGCGTTCGGCAAATTAGCGGGGTTGAAGAAGTAACCTGTGATTCAAGCGCAGCGTTGGCCAGGATTGTGGGCCAGCTACAAGATATAAGCGCTACTACCAACACTTTATCGGATATCATCTCCTCCCATACTCTTACTATTAGGGAACTGGCTAAAGTTGTTGAAGAGTTGGCGGCTAGAACCGAAGAGAACGTCAAGGCGATGAATAAGGCAATCGAGACAATTGAAAGGCTGGAAAAAAGTAACCAAGAGCTCTTGTCTCTGGCTGCTCTGGTAAGCAACGAAGCAATGGAGTTACAGAGATTCTCGATTAAGTATCGGCGCCACGACGAGCTAATCTTCGCCGTAAACCCCTTTGTCGAACCGCAGAAGGTCAAAGAACTCTATGTGCCGATACTTGAGGCCGTGGTTAGCCAAATAGGTTTTAGAGCAAGAACGATCATTGCGTCTGATTATTCAGATCTCGCAAGATGCCTCTTAGACGGCATAGCAGACATCGGCTGGTTTTCGCCCTTTGCCTATGTAAATGCCCGCGAACAAGCAAGAGTGGTCCCTTTGGTCACCCCAATTGTAAACGGAACCCCTTCGTACGAGGGTTATATTATCGTCCATAGGTTAAGTGGAATCACTTCTCTTTCCCAATTGCAGGGGCGGAGGGTCGCCTTTGTGGATCCAAAGTCCGCCTCAGGATACGCCTTTCCGCGCTATTTGCTGAAAAAAGCAGGAGTAGAACCGGACCGTGACATAGAGGGCCTTTTCCTTGGAACCCACAACAAAGTAATAGAGGCCGTTCTTGCCAGAGCGGTAGATGCAGGAGCGACTTATTCCGAGGCCTGGGATATGGCGCGCCAAAAAGGCCTTCCAGTAGATTCAGAACTAAGAATAATTGCCAAGACCGAACCCATTCCAAAAGACGTCATAGCGGCTCGGGCCGGCCTGCCTTCAGAACTCATTGAACTGCTTAAGCATTCCTTCATCAATCTAAAGGATACACCGCCGGGGAAAGAGCTCTTGCAGAAGTCGCCCGTGGACGGCTTTATCCTTGCTGAAGAGGCGAAGTATGACGTATTCAAGCGCATAATGGCCTAACCTGGGCATTCTTCCGCCTGCAGCGCACTACAAGCCGTCACCCGCCAGGTCAAAAAAGAGCCGCGCCAGGGGCGGGCCGAAAACAATCAGTCCCACCACTACGGCCACCAGTGCCGCCACCAGCACGGCCGCCGCTGCCACGTCCTTCGCCGTTCCGGCTAAAGGGTGGTAAGAGCGCTTGTAGAGATCTACCGTGGCCTCGACGGCCGTGTTGATGAGCTCCGCCACGATGACAAGGCCAATGGTTAAGACTACAAGGGCCTGCTCGCCGGAAGGTACCTTGAGCCACCAGGCCAGGCCGAGGGCTGCCGCCGCCGCGACGGCGTGGCGGCGGATGTTTCCCTGGGTACGCCAGGCCCAGGCAAGGCCCGCCCGGGCGAAGCGCAGGCTCTCGCTAAATGAACGCCGCGCCATTCCTTTCCTCCATTGCGCCGCGCGGTGCCTTGTCGCCCGCGCTCTTTTGGCTGCCGTGGCGCACCGAGTGGGCCGAGTCCTATCGGCTCAGCCCGACGGCGGCCAGAACCTCCTCTTCCTTAGCCCGCATGACGGCGGCCGCCTCTTCCGTTTCGTGGTCGTACCCCAGAAGGTGAAGTATGCCGTGGGTGAGAAGATAACCCAATTCGCGCTCCAGGCTATGTCCATATTCGGCCGCCTGGGAACGGGCCCGGGGAAGCGAAATCACCACATCGCCGAGAAGCTCCGGGATACCGGCATCGGGCGGAAGCGTAAAAGAATCCTCTCCTTCCCGCAGGGCAAAGGAGAGCACGTCGGTGGGCTCATCTAGGCCGCGGTAGGTGCGGTTGAGTTCCTGAATGCGCGCATCGTCTACCAGCGTTACGCTTACCTCGGCGTCCGCCGCTCCTTCCCTTTTCAGGGCTTCTTCGCCTACCCGCACCAGAAGCTCTTCCCAGGCGGGCAAAAAAGCAATTTCTTCCTGTTCATTGTTTACGCTGAGCGGCACGAGCTTCGCTCCCCTCTTCCGCATTAGATTGGTCCGGGGTCGGTTTTTCCTCTGGATACTCGAGACGTGGATGATAAATGCCGGCAATTACCCGGCTAAAGGCCTGGGCCACCCGGTCGAGGTCGCGTAAGGTGAGGTCGCTTTGGTCGAGCTGCCCGTCATTTAAGCGGTCCTTGATGATCTTGCGGATCAGTCCGTCGATCTTGCCTTGGGTTGGGCTCACGAGGGAGCGCACCGCCGCCTCTACTGAATCGGCCAGCATCACCAAAGCCGCCTCTTTAGTCTGAGGAATCGGGCCCTCATAGCGAAAGTCGGCCTCCGGCACGCTCCCCTGATTTTCCGCAGCCTGGTGGTAGAAGTATGACACCAGAGTAGTGCCGTGGTGCTGCTTAAGGATGGCCTTAATAACTTCGGGCAGGTTGTACTCGCGCGCCAGTTCCAGCCCTTCCTTGATATGCGAGGTGATCACCAGGGCGGAAAGGCTGGGGCTCATCTTGTCGTGCGGGTTGGGCGAAAGAAGCTGGTTCTCGATGAAAAACTCAGGGCGCTTTATTTTGCCCACATCGTGGTAGTAACTCGCCACCCGCACGAGCAGCCCGTCGGCCCCTACCGCCTCCGCGGCGGCCTCCGCCAGATTGCCTACTACCATGCTGTGATGGTAAGTACCCGGCGCTTCTAAGAGGAGGCGTTTCAGGAGGGGATGGCTGGGGTTGGCCAGCTCGAGGAGCTTTACTGGGGTAGTGATGCCGAAAGCGTTTTCCAGGTACGGCAGGGAACCGATGGCCAGGATGGCCGCCAGCAGCCCGTTCAGAATCCCCACCGCCCCCAAAGTGAAGAAGGTACCCGCCTCCTGGCCGCCCAGAAGA
>Ga0247720_100240_pt1 | contig 24428 bp, 25 predicted proteins | sample MSEWel2015_12_15_FD_189078 | JGI IMG/M metagenome (GOLD analysis project Ga0247720, IMG submission 189078) | Subsurface sediment microbial communities from gas well in West Virginia, United States - MSEEL Well Study Marcellus 3H_2015_12_15 | ecosystem: Environmental > Terrestrial > Deep...
GTTTATGATATATATATTTATATAGTGAAAAATAAACTTGATTGCTATGGTTGGTTTTTGATATTGTTGATCGTGCAAAAAAAACACAAAAAGGATTATTATATGAAATTTGGATTAAAAGTGATCTGTTTTGCTGGGGTGATAGCTGCTTCTGCCGTGTATGCATCAACAATTTTATCTCCAAATCAGATTAACAATACAGGTAATATCCCAAGCGGATACAGTGACTTAACTTTTGTATTGTCGAATGGAAATTGGGTAAAAAATGTTTATTTGCCGACGACTGCTAACCATCTTGATAAAGTGACGATTCAATCAAGTGCAGCTTATAAAAGTTATTTAGATACATCGAATACCAATTTGCCGATTGAAGTATTAGAAATCCAAAGTGGTGATAGTTTTCAATTTGTATACGATGCAAACTTAAAGAAGTGGTTAGTCCAGCTCACCACAGTTAGCCCAGTGAGTGGTTCACAATATGAGCAAGTTGCACTCTCAACAGCAAAAATTCAGCATGTGCTTATTGCTGATGGTAAGTGGGCAGGCACAATTGCTTTACCTTCGAACGTAAATAATGGCACTTTGGTTCAAATTACTTCAACTGCAGGCTATCCATCACAGTTAGCAAAAGATAATTTACTTTTCCCGAGCAGTTTTAACTTAAATAAAGGCACTGAATATTGGTTTAAGTACAATTCAGCATTACAAAAATGGGTGCCTGAATATATTAAGCCATTGAAATTAAATGTGAAGAATATTGGTAGTTCGCTTAGTAGTGTAACCTCACCATTAACTGAAGTAAGTTTTGGTGATGCAAATTGGGTTCCAAACTTCACGCTACCATCAACTGCAAATGATCGAGATCGTGTAGTCATTAAGTCCTCAGCGACTTGGTCAGCAAAAATCACAAATACTCATGTAAATACTGCGGCTACCTTAACTTTGAAAAAAGGGGATCAGTATGAATTTATGTACGTAAGTGATCGTGCGCACTGGGTATTAATGTCATCTCCAATAAAAACTATTGATGCAAATACAACTATTCCTTCAACTTTACCTAGTATGAGTGAGCCAACTTTAAAGGTAAAAATCTCTAATACAAATTGGAAGCAAACATTGAATCTGCCGAGCTATGCACAGGTAGGTGATAAAGTGATTGTGAGCTCTACGGCTGATTCGAATAGTTTTATAGTAGCAGCGAATGGTCTTTCTGCAACGATTAAAAATGGTGAAAACCGACGTTTTGCTTATACTAGTCAAGGTTGGGTTGCTGACAGTTATGTCGTAGATATGTTGTTGGTTAATAGTCCTGAAGTCACAACAATTTTAGGAGAAAGTGCAGCCAAATTACGTTTGATCGAGGGTTTAAATTTAACCAATCTAACAGCTGAAAACTCATCTGCTAAGTTCTACCTACGTGAGGTTGGCTACATCACTTATAAGATTCCTGCTGCATCTCTACTAGATGCGATCAGTGTAGGGCGTTCTGATACAACAGTTCAGTCAGAGCGTAAACGTGTATTAGCTGATGGGGTTTATTATCAAGGTAATGAACCAGGTGCTGGTGGGTGTGGTTGGGCTTGGATCAATGCTAGTTCTTACAACATGATTGGTGCAAATGATGTTGCAGGTTGTTCAGTTGCTGCGATGCGTCACGAGGTTGGACATAACTTGGGTATCTATCATGGTGACTCAACTAATATTGGTTCAGGATTTACACATCCATTGGGAAGTACGGCATTAGGTGGAAATAACCTAAACTTCTACTCTAGTCCATATTTATATAATCCGAAATATGGTGTTCGTCTAGGCGAAGAGGGTGTGAAAGATGCGGTAAGTGTCATCAATACAAATGTTATCCGTATTTCCCAATACAACTAAGTGATTATTTTGAATGAAAAATAAAAATATTCTACTTTTGCTTGCAGTCACGCTAGTCGTGGCTGTGGGTTTGGTATTTTTCTTAAAGCCAGACCAAGCAACAGCATCTGCCCAAAATATAAATCCTGATAAAAGTTATTCAAAAACCTTTGTGGCTAATGGTGAATATGCCCGCAAAGATTTGAAGCTGTCATCTGCTGATCTAGCAAAAGCGAAAACTGAAACGGTTTTATTTCATGAGATTCAAGATGAAGATTTAAAAAATAGTGAAGCATTACCTCTAGCGAAAAGCGGTAAAGGGATGATGATCTCCTATAATCAAAATATTATCGAAACTAAAAATGTTGATGATACTGTTAAATTTCAAATGCTTGAATATGGTGTTAACCGAGAAGGCAAGATTGTTGAAATTGAGAAAGTAGATGATGATATTTTGCGTTGGCGCGGTCAATTTAATCAAGGAAGCCCTGAGAGAAATTATTTTACGATTACGCAGAGTCAAAAAGATCAATATACGATTATTCAAATATATAGCGATAAAGGCAATTACACTGCGGAAATAAAAAATGGCCAAGGTGTTGTTCAAAGTATGGATCAAGGGGTAGAAGATGAGGAGTTACATGCGCATGATCATTAACTTAACCATATTACCTTGCTTAACTCATTACTCTTAAGTGTACTTCTTTGAAAACCTTCTAAGGACAGGTAGTGGTTGGTTTTAACTTAATTGGCTTGAATGGGGGGGATATGATAAATCACGGCTTGATATTTTTTCTCATTCTTTTTACCCGTTACTACTCCACCCAAAAATTCCGCAAGTTTTCGACTCGCATGATTATCAATAGCAACAGGATATAAGAAATATTCAGGTTGTATTTTTTGAAAAGCCCATCGAAAAACTTCAAAAAGAGCCTCTTTTGCATATCCTTGACCATGATGGTCTTCTCGTATCCAAAGACCCAGTTCAGGTGTAGTTGTATGAACGCGATGTACGCCAATCATTCCAATAAAAGTATGAGTCTCTTTGCAACGCAAAACAAAGTGATGATCTGTATTTTTAGATTCTGCTAGTACCCATTGCTGTCCAATTTGTTCCAACGCTTGAAAATTCTCAGCAGGTTCCCATGACATTTAACGAGTCAATGTTTTAGTTATACAAGGGTAAATATCTACTAAGTCTTTTATTTGAAATACAAATAGGCTAACTCTTGGACTATGTAATATTGGTAATTCGAAATTCATTTATTGAATAGCTCTGCTTGCAAAATAGCTTCAGTATGTCGTTTAAAGTCTAAATCATTTAGACCATTCAAACCTAATTTATATATACCTTCCAAACCACAAACAAAAGCAATTAATCGCCAAGCTATGTCTTGGCTTTTTGATGTGAAGGAAAACTCATTAGCTGCTTTACCTTCTTCAATCATGTTGACTATAGAGGTATGCCAATCTTGCATCGCAATATTGTAAGCATTTTTAATTTCAACATCTTGATCAATCAAAACTTCGGCTTCGTTCCATAATCTTAAATAGGGTTGAACTTGTTCAATATTTTCACAACCGAGTAGTAAGGAGACGCGTTGTAGATAGCTAGTAGTAATTACTTGGGTCTCGATTTCATCTAATTGTTGCATTAGCTTAACAAATGCTTCGGCTTTCAAATGTGAGTTTGAAGCAAAGTGATGGTGTACTTGACCTGTTGATGTTTGAGCTTCAGTAGCTATGCGACGCACAGTCATCGCAGAAAAGCCTTCATTCAGAGCAACGTTCATTGCAGCTTGCAAAATCATTTCACGACGTTGATCTTTATTTAAATAAGCCATATTTCCAAAACCTTAGAGTTGATTTCACAAGCTGATACAAATTAACGTACATTTGTAATTTGGACAAGTGTTCAAAATAATCTACAATTATTCAAATTTGAACATATGTCCAATTTAGAGGCGTTTATGTCCAGCAAGTGGTTAATTCTTGCAATCGTTGTTTTGATCTATCTTCCTGTGTCGATTGATGCAACTGTTTTACATGTAGCGACTCCAACTTTAAGCGAGTCTCTATCTTTATCTTCCAACGAGTTATTGTGGATTATTGATATCTATTCGTTGGTCATGGCAGGTCTAATTTTGCCAATGGGGGCGTTAGGTGATCGAATAGGTTATAAACGTCTAATGATGATTGGTGGAACTTTATTTGGTCTTGCTTCACTAGCGGCAGCTTATTCTTCGACAGCTTTTGCCTTAATTGCTTCACGTGGGTTACTTGCAGTTGGGGCTGCAATGATTTTACCTGCAACTTTATCTGCAGTACGCAATACTTTCCTTGATGAAAAACAACGTAATATTGCCTTGGGTATTTGGGCAACTGTTGGTGGTGGAGGAGCTGCTTTTGGACCGCTATTAGGTGGGTTTTTATTAGAACATTTTCATTGGGGTTCGGTTTTTCTGATCAATCTACCAATTATGCTTACCGTCCTCATTTTCACTGTATTTATCATACCGAAGCAGATAGGGCAGCTGAAACAAAGCTTAAATTTACTCCAAGCGATTATTTTGGTGGTTGCAATTCTGAGTATGATCTATGCAGTTAAATCGGTCATGCATGGATTTACAATTTGGACTGTATTGATTTTTGCGATTGGATTGGGTCTTTTGGTTTGGTTTATACGAAAACAGTTGCGATCAGAATCCCCAATGATTGATATTGAGTTGTTTAAACACCCTGTCATTGCAACGGGCGTAGTTATGGCAATTGTATCCATGATGGCATTGGTTGGTTTTGAGTTGCTCATCTCTCAAGAACTTCAATTTGTTTATCAACTTTCGCCGTTGGCAGCAGGGGCATTTATTTTACCCTTCATGATTGCGATTAGTTTAGGTGGTCCAATCGCAAGTATGTTGGTCAATCGTTTCGGTCTACGTTCAGTTGCATCTATTGGTATGTTGATGAGTGCAATAAGTTTGTGGGGTTTAGCCAATACTGATTTTATGCAAACAAAAATACAGGTATGGGCGTGGATGGTTATTTTAGGACTGAGTGTAGAAATTGCTTTATTGGCTTCAACCTCTGCAATTATGTCGTCAGTGCCGCCAAGCAAAGCCACGGCAGCAGGGGCAATTGAAGGAATGGCCTATGAATTGGGCGCAGGTCTAGGGATTGCCTTTTTCGGTTTGATGCTTTCATGGTTCTACGCAAACTCGATTATGCTACCAACTAATGTACCGCATAGCATGATTGAACAGGTGAGCAGTTCGATTGGTGAGGCAGTTCAAGCTGCTAAGCAATTAGATTCCATGATTGCTCATCATGTAATTACAGCTGCGAAGCAGGCATTCAGTCAATCGCATCGTTCAGTATTGAATGTCGCTGCTTTATTGTTTTTGATTTTATCGATTTTTATTTTGTTTACATTGCCAAAGAAAGTAATCGCAATTGATGATTAGCAATCACCCTTATCCAAAGCAAGCTTGGATAAGGGAACTCTTAAGGAAGATTGATTCTAAGCTCTCGTAATATCGTACAAAGCTGAATGATTGGTAGTCCCATTAAAGTGGTTTGATCATCACCAATCATTTTTTCAAATAGGCTGATACCCAAGCTTTCACATTTAAAACTACCAGCGCAATTTAAAGGCTGATCAATTTCAATATACCGTTTGATTTCGTTTAATGTGAGCTCTCGAAATTTAACTTGATAATGTTCAACTAGTGTCGTCTCAAAACCTGAATTTAGGTGTTGAACACTAAGCGCCGTACTGAAAAAAACAGTTTTTCCTGAGTTTAATTGGAGCTGTTGAATTGCTTTTTCAATAGATAGCGGCTTGCCAATAAAATCAGAAGGGGTATGTTCACGCCATGCGACTTGATCAGAACCAATCACAATCGCATTGGGATGTTGCTGTGAAATAACTTTTGCTTTTTCATAAGCTAAACGTTTTGCTAAATCATCAGCATGAAGTTCATCTTTAGCCGATTCATCAATATCTGGTGAAATGCAACGATAATCCAAGCGTAAACGATCCATTAAATCTTTACGTGTTTGGCTGCTTGATGCCAATATTAATTCAATATTCCTCATCAAACTGCGTATTCCACTAAAACATTCAGTGGTACGTAATGTAGAACGGCATTGTGGCAGGCATTTAACTTAATAGGTGGAGCATGCCCAGCTTGATAAGCTTCAACCCAACGAGTCACACATATACACCAAAAATCACCAGGTTTTAGCCCAGGAAAGCCTACTTCAGGTAATGGTGTAATTAAATCATTACCAACTTTTTGAGAGAAGTTCAAAAAATCTGAGGTCATTTGAGCACACATGGTATGTTGACCTAGATCGGTGATCGCTGTGTGGCAGAAACCATTGCGAAAATATCCAGTTATCGGATCGTAACAGCAACTCGCTAAAGGCTCACCAAGTACATTTAAACGATTAATTTTAGGATCTGGATGTATAGACATAATATGTATATAGATTTAATGACGATGTTTATCATAATCAAAAGTGACGCTTTCGCCAGCTTTTCTGCAAAAAAACTCACCTTTATTTTTGAGAATCATTTAAAATTGTGCCGTTTTTAAAATCAACTAGAGAGCCATCCATGAATTTTCAGCGCATGACTGACCTTGATTTAGCAGGTAAACGTGTTCTTATTCGTGAAGACTTAAACGTACCTGTAAAAAATGGGGAAATTACCAGCGATGCACGTTTACGTGCTGCATTGCCAACCATCAAAGCGGCTGTAGAAAAAGGCGCAGCAGTTATGGTGTTTTCTCATCTTGGTCGTCCTGTAGAGGGTGAGCCAAAACCAGAACAATCTCTTGCACCTGTAGCAGCGTATTTAACGAAAGCTTTAGGTCAAGAAGTAAAATTATTTACTGATTACTTAGATGGTGTGGAAGTTGCTGCGGGTCAAGTTGTTTTGCTTGAAAACGTGCGTTTCAACCATGGTGAAAAGAAAAATAACGAAGAGCTTGCAAAAAAATATGCAGCACTTTGTGATGTATTTGTTATGGATGCATTTGGTACGGCACACCGTGCTGAAGCATCAACTGAGGGTGCAGCACGTTTTGCTCCAATCGCAGCAGCAGGACCTTTATTAGCGGCTGAATTGGACGCTTTAGGTCGTGCAATGCAAACACCAGAAAAACCAATGGTTGCAATTGTTGCTGGTTCCAAAGTTTCAACAAAATTAGATGTACTGAACTCACTTTCTACAATCTGCGATCAATTAATCGTAGGTGGTGGTATTGCGAATACATTCCTTGCAGCAGCGGGCTTCAATGTAGGTAAATCACTTTACGAAGCTGATTTGGTAGAAACTGCAAAACAAATCGCTGCTAAAGTGAGCGTTCCATTACCAACGGATGTTGTTGTTGCTGATGCAAGTCAAATTGATTTTGGTGACTTCCTAGGTTCTTTAGCAAACGCACAAGCAATTGTTAAAAAAGTAGAAGATGTTGCTGATACTGACATGATTTTAGATGTTGGTCCTGAAACAGCGAAAGCATTTGCTGAGATCTTAAAAACATCTAAAACAATCCTTTGGAATGGTCCAGTAGGTGTGTTTGAGGTAGATCAGTTTGGTGAAGGAACTAAAGCGCTTTCATTAGCAATTGCTGAATCTGCAGGTTTCTCAATTGCAGGCGGTGGTGACACACTTGCTGCGATTGATAAATACGAAGTTGCAGATCAAATCGGTTATATCTCGACAGGTGGTGGTGCTTTCTTAGAGTTTGTTGAAGGTAAAACTTTACCAGCTGTTGCCGTTTTACTTGAGCGTGCATAGTCGTTACTAATCTTTTGATTTATATACAAAGATAGAAAAGAAGAGCCGATGTAAATCGGCTCTTTTACTTTTATATTACAAATCAGTCATAAAACTGTCACATATTTGAAATATGCTTGTCATCAACTTAACCAAGTAACTGTGGAAAGCCGTGATGAAATTTAAATTAACTCTTGCCGCTTTAATTATTGCTCCAATCATGTTAACTGCATGTGCAAAAAAAGAAGAAGCGAACAACGCTGAACAGCAAGAACAAGCAGCTTCAACTGTATCTACACAGACTACTCCAGAACAACAAGCTGCGATTGATGCAATCGACAAACCGAATTTAGATGAGAAAAATACTGATGTTGTAGAAAGTGCAGCATCAGAAGTTGCAGCGAGCGAAGTTCAATAAGCTTCTCGCTAATAAAGAAAGCCGATGTGATGACATCGGCTTTTTTATTTAAGCATTTGTTTTGCAGTAGAAGGTCAATGTTGTTTGATAATCATCATCTTTGGCTAAAGAGGCATTCTTGCCTGTTAACGTACCAATTACGCCAGCAGCAGCTTCAACTAATCTTCCAGTTTCTTCATCCACAACATCTTTTAATACACCTTGATATGCTGTTTTTTCGTCCACAACAACAGGGCTAGTATTTCGCGTACAGGTCTTTTGAGCTGCGCTAATCGCATTATTTTTAGAGATTAGGTTGGTTTTACCAATCCCAGTGACTTCATATTGATTATTTTCTTTTTGTATTGCCAAAGTGTTGGTTGGGGTAGATGCACAAGCTGTTAAACCGATTGCCAAGCCGCCAATTAAACTCATTACTAATACTTTATTCATTGCTTATTCTCAGGTCGTTAGATAATTGTATTATTTGAACATATAATTTTTGAACGCTTTTGCAGGTTATGTACAGTTTGTAGTGAGGCTCTGTTAAATTTCTCAAATTGATGATTAAGCAGGGATTAAACGTGGTGGAAAATAGTGAGATTATGCTAATCTAGCAAAATCCATGTGTTAGTTAGATTCATTTAAATGACGGACTCAAATATAGAGACAATTCATCAAAATATTCATCAACGTCAATCTATTGGGCAATTAATTGAGCCAGCACCAAATACACAACAACTTGAAAAAGCAGTGCAAGCTGCACTTACTGCTCCTGACCATCATCGTTTGAAGCCTACTAGATTCGTTGTAGTGACACCTGAATTACGTGCCGCTTTTGGTGAGCATTTAGCTAAAGCTTTAGCTGATTTAGGTGAAACTGATTCAGCTCAGTTAGAGCGTGTAAAGCAGCATCCTTTTCGTGCACCGTTATTAGTATTAGCATTAACAACTATCCAAGATCATCCAAAAGTTCCGCATTTTGAACAGATTCTTAGTACAGGTGCTGCTGTTCAAAACTTCTTACTCTCTTTGCAAGCGCAAGGTTTTGCTACGATGTGGCGATCTGGTGCTGTCGTGGAGTCTAAATGGCTCAAGCATCAATTGGGTTTAAACGACCAAGATCTTATTTCGGGTATTATTTATATTGGAACTGCTGCTAAAGCGATTGCTCCACGCGCAGAGATTGCTACTCATGATTTCTTAAAAAATTGGCAAGCAAGCTAACTTTTAGATTGAATGATGAACTAAACGAATAAATGAATTTCAGGATAAAAAATGGCAGAGTTAAAATTTAGTGATTTAGTTGAACCAGTTGCAGTAGATCAAAAAACAGCATTAAGAATTACCGTATTAGGTGGTGGCAGCTTTGGTACAGCAATGGCGAATTTGGCTGTACGTAATGGTTGTGACACGATGATTTGGATTCGTGATGCAGCTGCAGCTGAAGAGATCAACCAAACACATATTAATAAACGTTATTTACCTGATTACACCTTAGAAACAGGTTTACGTGCGGTTTCTGATTTGGAGTTGGCAGTGCGAGATCGCGATATTATTTTAGTCGCGATTCCAAGTCATTCATTCCGAGATGTGCTCAAGCAAATCGCACCATTTATCACTGCTCAAGCGGTTGTTTCGCTTACTAAAGGAATTGAAGCAAAAACTTTTAGTTTCATGAGTGACATTATTCGAGCAGAGTTACCTGAAGTACCTTATGGGGTTTTATCAGGGCCAAATTTGGCAAAAGAGATTATGGCGGGTATGCCATCTGGTACGGTGATTGCGAGCGAATCAGAACTAGTTCGATATGCAGTTCAGCATGCATTACACAGTGCGCTATTTCGTGTATTTGGTAGCGATGATGTACATGGTGTTGAGCTGGGCGGTGCATTGAAAAATATTTACGCAGTCGCAATGGGGATGGGGGCTGCTTATAATATTGGTGAAAATACTAAGAGTATGATTTTAACTCGTGCTTTAGCAGAAATGAGTCGTTTTGCTGTCAAGCAAGGTGCTAATCCATTGACGTTCTTAGGACTGTCAGGTGTTGGAGATTTGTTTGCAACTTGCAATAGTCCATTGAGCCGTAATTATCAAATTGGTTATGCACTTGGTTCTGGAAAAACACTTGTTGAAGCAACTAAAGCATTAGGTCAGACTGCTGAAGGGATTAACACGATTGTACAAGTGCGTGCCAAAGCTCAAGAATTAGATGTATACATGCCAATTACCAATGCATTGTATGAAGTTATTTTTGAGAATGCACCGCCGATGACAATTGCGCTTTCTCTAATGAAAAATGGTCATCGCAGTGATGTTGAATTTGTTTTGCCTCACCATGAAGTCTAATCAAAAAAATGTCATCATATTTGGTTAAACTCAAGCATTAATAATAAGGTATTTATATGCAATTAACATTAGTACGACATGGTGAAGCGTCTCCTGCGATTAATGGTGATGATATGCAACGTCCTCTGACAGAGCGTGGACATCAGCAAGCTGAAGAAACAGGAAACTTCTTAAAAGATATTATTCAGCCAGAAATTTTTGTAGTTAGTCCATTGCTACGTGCACAAGAAACTTTGGCACATATCAAAGCGCATTTTGAGGGTGTTCCTGTTTTAATTTGCGATAAAATTAAACCAGATGATGATGCTAAAGATGCGATAGAATGGCTATCAAAATTATCATATGAATCAATTGCAGTTGTATGCCATATGAATGTAGTAGGGCATATTGCGGAGCAATTAACGCATGAGAATTTTAATCCATTTGCATTAGCTGAAGCTCGAATTTATGATCAGACAGTGATTGCAAATGGCTTATCAACACAGAAAAAAAGTTTTACGCCAACAATATAAAATCTTATATCCTATATTTGGATGAAAAAGGGTACTAAACACCGATGCTGTATTTATGGATGCCTGAAACCAATGGAACATGGTATTGGTCGACTGGAGAAAATTGGTTACAGGCCAACAGCCTAGAACAATTAATTCAAGACTTACATGAGCACAACGGAAAAGAAGCCGTCGTTTATTTTCCAAGTCGAAATGCTCAATTAATGCAGCAAACTATGACGAAGTTGCATTTCAAGCAATTAGGTCAAGAAGGCGTTAAGTATTTGCTTGAAGAGTTTGTTACGCTTCCGATTGATCAAATGAAAATAGTACATCATTTTCAAAATGATCAACTCAGTGTGCTCGGTGTTGCTCAATCTACTATTGAAACTTGGCAACATGCTTTAAGCCTATTACCAATACAAATTATCGCTTTTTTACCTGATTTTTTAATATTGCCAGAACCTGAGCCGAATCAAATCATCATTGCAAATTTGTACGGTAATCTACTTGCAAGAGAAAATGAATGGTCAGGTAATTCAATAGATGATTTGGCACTATTCTTAGAATTTCAAAATCCTGCTACTGAATACAAATTTGCAAATTTAAGTCCTACACAATTGGACTGTTTAGCTGCAGCATCAACACAAGATCAAGTAACAGAATTTAGTTATCAATTTCATAGCCTAAATCGTCCTAAGCAACATCCATTGAATGTCTTGCCAAAAGCAAAAAATAAAGAAGTTGAATGGTCAGGTTACTGGAAAGCTGCTGCATATGTATTGGTTGCAGTCATTTGTGTTCAGTTAGTTTATGATGGTTTACGTTGGTCTAAATTAAAACGCGTTGCTGATCAAACTGCGGTTCAGGCGATTGATCAATATAAATATTGGTTTGGTGAAAATAGTCGAGTAAATGAGCAAAATATTAAAAGTCAGTTTGAAAGCCAGTTAAGAATGAGTCAGCTTGGAGATACACAGGCTTTATCTTTATTGAGCCGAGTTGGTCCTATTCTTATGCAAAAGCAAATTGTGGCTCAGCAAGTGAGTTATGATGCATCTGTGTTAGCGATGTCGCTCAAGGCAAAATCAGCGGATGATCTTCAGGGCTTAGCGCAACAATTAAATCAACAAGGATTTCAGGCTGAACTTGGTAATGTTCAAGCTGATACAGTCGGCGCAATTGGCTTGGTTAAGATTAAATAATGAAAGCATTGAATAATATACAAAACCGTATTGATCAAAATATTGAAAGATTAAATCACTATCTTCAAGGACTATCGGTTCGTGAACGAGTCATGGTTGTTTTTACAGCAGTGTTTTTAACTGTCGTCATTATAGGTTTTGCATTGTGGAAAATGCATTCTCTTGCCGATCAGCAGCAAAATCGTTTAAATGAGCTGAAAGATTTAACGGTTTGGATGCAAAGTAACGCAGCAACAATGAAACCAGCAAATGATCTGGATCTTTCTCCTGCAGATAAGATACAGCGTACTGCTCAGCAACAGGGTTTAGCAGTATCATCACAACAAAATGGCGATCAAATACAATTGATTGCAGAACATCAAAATTATGCGGTACTTGCGAATTTCTTGATGCAACTCTCTCAAATGGGTTTAAGTATTCAAAAAATGGATATGATTTCTACCAATAATCAGATCAAATTAACGGCAACGGTGCAATAAATCATTTCTAATTTCTAGATATTTATTTTTACTAAAAATTGAGATATGCCAGCATTTAGCTTTTTTAAAGGCTTTTACATTAAGTACAGCCATATTTTTAAATCTAGATTTTTCCAATTACTGTTTTAAGTATTGATTCAAGGCGCATTAAAGCAACGACTCTACAAAATAAGCGCCTGTCAAGCATGGTGTTTTGTTTAGCCTAAGCCTATAATACGCATACTTGAAAAATCAGTAGACTGTGATTGGTATGTTATATTCATTGGCCCGCCCTCTGTTGTTTACTTTAGCACCAGAGCGTGCACATGAACTCACACTTTCTATGCTCGACAAAGCTTATAAGCTAGGTTTTATGCATCAAAAAGTTGCAAATAAACCTGTAACTTGTATGGGAATTGAATTTCCAAATCCAGTAGGTTTAGCTGCTGGTTTAGATAAGAACGGTGCACACATTGATGCATTGGCAGCACTAGGTTTTGGTTTTATTGAAATTGGTACAATCACACCACGACCTCAAGCAGGAAATCCTCAACCACGTTTATTCCGTATTCCAGAAGCCAAAGCAATTATTAACCGTATGGGATTTAATAATGATGGGGTGGACAAGCTTGTTGAGAATGTCAAAGCTTCAAAATTCAAAGGTATTCTAGGCATTAATATCGGTAAAAATGCGGATACTCCTGTCGAAGATGCAGTATCAGATTATCTAATTTGTTTAGAAAAAGTTTATAACTACGCATCATACATCACTGTGAATATTTCATCTCCAAATACAAAAAACTTACGCAGTTTGCAAAGTGGCGATGCGTTAACAGAGTTGTTACAAACATTGAAAGATAGACAACTAGAACTTGCTGAACAATATAATCATTATGTTCCTTTGGTTCTTAAAGTTGCACCAGATTTAACGATTGAAGATATTAATTTTATTTCTACACAATTACTGAAATTTAAAATTGATGGGTTAATTGTAACCAACACTACGCTTGGAAGAGAAGGTGTTGAAAATCTCCTGAATGGAAATGAAGCTGGTGGATTATCAGGTGCACCAGTGTTTGAAAAAAGTACTGAATGTTTACGCCAATTTTCTAAGATCCTAGATGGGCGTATGCCTTTAATAGGTGTTGGTGGAATCGTTTCTGGTGATCAAGCCGTTATTAAACAGCAAGCTGGCGCAAGCTTAATACAAGTCTACAGTGGATTGATTTATACAGGTCCAACACTTGTTAAAGATTGTGTTGATGCGATGACAGTGTGAAATGAACACGCTTGATATCATTATTCTGATCATTTTGCTCATTGGAGGGCTAAACGGTTTGCGTCAAGGATTTATCAAAGCCTTTGCGAACTTGATCGGATGGATATTTGCATTGATCATTGGGGCAAAATACGCAGTCATACTGGCACCTGCCATGAGCAGTTTAAGCCAAGACCCTGTAGTGCAAAAAATTGCAGCATTTGCATTTATTGTGCTCATCATTGTTGTCTGTACATGGGTTATTACCGCGCTTTTAAATGGTCTCTTGAAAAGTTTGAAATTGGGCCCATTAAATCGTTTAGCAGGTGGTGCTTTTGGTTCTTTAAAAGGTCTACTTATTGTTTTGATTGCCATGCAAGGTGTGGGACCATGGGTTGACAGCTCTCCGCATTGGAAGCAATCAAAATTTGTACAAATCTTATTGCCATATGCTCCTTTAGCGACAGAGTTGTCTAAAGATGCTGCAAATCAAGCGATACACGAAATGACATCTGAAGGTGCTTTGTTACATCGCCCTTCTTCAGAAATGGACGAATCGGAGCGTGCTTCCACAGAGCAAGCTGCTGATCATTCGACAAAAAACCCTTTTTATTAAGTGGGGTTGAACCCCATTCCAAGCTTGTCGCGAGGTTATTATGTGTGGAGTTGTTGGGATAGCCGGTAAATCACCAGTGAACCAAATGTTATTTGATGCCTTGACGATGTTACAACATCGCGGACAAGATGCAGCAGGTATAGTAACTTGTCATCAAGGGCGTTTATTCCTCCGCAAAGATAATGGTATGGTACGTGATGTATTCCATACTCGTCATATGCGAGCTTTACTTGGCAACTATGGTATTGGGCATGTGCGTTACCCTACAGCAGGCTCTTCAAGTAGTGCAGAAGCTCAACCATTTTATGTAAATTCACCATATGGTATTACCCTTGCTCACAATGGTAACTTAACCAATGCGGCAGAAATTCATGATGACTTGTTCAAAACAGATCTGCGTCATATGAATACTGATTCTGACTCAGAGGTTTTACTTAACGTATTTGCTCATGAATTACAGAAAATTGGTACTTTAAATCCAACACCTGATGATATTTTTCATACAGTTACTCGCGTACATGAGCGTTGTAAAGGTGCTTATGGCGTTGTAGCGATGATTACTGGACATGGATTAGTTGGTTTCCGTGATCCAAATGGTATTCGTCCTTTAGTTTATGGTTCTCGTGAAACTGATCAAGGCGTTGAATATATTATTGCCTCTGAGTCAGTTGCAATCACCGCGCTTGGCTTTAAAGTAGAGCGTGATATTGCACCTGGTGAAGCGGTCTTCATCAACTCTGATGGTCAGTTGTTTACTAAACAATGTGCAGCAAATCCAGAATACCGCCCATGTATTTTTGAATATGTTTATTTTGCACGACCAGATGCAACGATTGATGGGATTTCAGTCTATAAGTCTCGTTTGAAAATGGGCGAGAAGTTAGCCTATAAAATCTTGAAAGAATGGGGCGAGCAACACGATATTGATGTAGTTATTCCGATTCCTGATACAAGCCGTACATCTGCTTTAGAACTTGCTAATATTTTAGGTGTGAAGTTCCGTGAAGGTTTTATGAAAAACCGTTATATCGGGCGTACCTTCATTATGCCAGGACAACAGCAACGTAAGAAATCAGTTCGTCAAAAGTTGAACCCTGTTGAACTAGAATTTAAAGATAAGAATGTATTACTTGTTGATGACTCGATTGTTCGTGGTACAACCTGTAATGAAATTATCCAAATGGCTCGTGATTCTGGTGCGAAAAAAGTGTTTTTTGCATCGGCTGCACCTATGGTCAAATATCCAAATGTCTATGGTATTGATATGCCAGCAAAATCTGAATTGATTGCTTCAGATCGTACTGTAGAAGAGATTCGTGAGATTATTGGCGCTGATCGTCTAATTTTCCAAGATTTGGAAGATTTGAAAAATGCAGTTCGCACAAGTAAAGTTCCGCATCTCAGAGAGTTCGATTGTTCTGTATTTGATGGTGTATACGTTGCTGGCGGGATTGATAGTGATTATTTGATTAATCTTGAACAAAAACGTAATGATAGTGCGAAGAAAAAAGCTGATGGCTATATAGATGTGAACATTGATGCTGCTTCAGTGGATTTAACTGGTATTCGAGAAGAGTAAAATTACTTTAATATCGAGAAAAGCGGGAATTTCCCGCTTTTTTATTTTATGATACTCAAGGCATAAAGCCTCTTACCCAAACAATGTAATAAGGAAAATTTACATTGAAAGAAATGAGCCATTATTTAATTGAAAATAAGAATATTGCTTGGTCAGTAAGCTTTTGTATTCTTGCAATGTTACTTACATTATTTATTCTCAATTGGATTTTGGGTTTAGTTGTTCATTTCTTTGATTATACTCAGCCGATTTGGTGGCATTTTTTAAGTCCTTATTTTATTTGTTTATTATTTTTAGTATTAGTATGGTCAGTCGGTGCTGAACTGTATGTCCTGCGTGAGGGTGGACACTCTCTAGCAAAGCAATTAAAAGCACGTCGATTGGTTTTTGATGAAAGTACTCCTGAAGAAAATACTGCTCTGAGAGTTGTTGAACAAGTTGCAAAAAGTTTTTCGATAGATACACCTGCAGTGTATGTGCTGCCAGATGAGATTGGCGTAAATGCGCTAACAGCTGGTTTTAAGTCGCAAGATATCGCAATTATTTTGACGTGGGGTGCATTACAGAACTTGGATGAGCTTGAGCTATATGGATTGCTGAGTTATGAGTTTAATCAAATTCTATCAGGCGAAGCTGTTGAAAACACGAAGTTAAAAATCTTATACAGTGGTCTAACAACATTTAGTCAGTGGGGCAGTAAATTAGCTCAAGCGGGATACAGCCCGTATGCCACATTATATAGAAATAAATTTGAAACTATTTTTGTCGCAATTGGTGGTGTGATTTGGTTGATTGGGAGTTGGGGTATTTTAATTACCCGTCTAATCAAATATTTAACTCTAAGTGGACGTACATTTAGAAATGATCTGAAGACCATGAAACTAATGAATAATAATGCCAACGTTCAAACATTGTTGCGTATTTATGTTCATCACTCAGGTTCACAAATTCATAGTGCATATTCAGAATCAATTTCTCATATGTGTTTTGCAAACTCATTAAGTCCACAAAGCTGGATGAATATTCATCCAAGTATTAAAGATCGAATCTTTGAATTAAATCCAACATTATTGCAAGACCTACAATTAGAAAACCTGAGAAAATTGCGTAATCGTCCTTTATTTAGTCTGTTTCGTTCTTTAGAAGAAGAGCTGACAGATATGACAGTTCCTTGGAGTTCACCTCAGCCTTTACCTTTACTTAGATTGTCACCCATTAGTTTTGCCTTAAATGATGCAATTAAACCACTCAATCCAGAGCTTCGAAAAAATAAAAAACGTCCTGAGCTGATTCAGCGTGCGATGCAAACAGCTACGGGTTCTAGAGAAGTCATGGTTGCGATTTTAATGATTCGTCAATATCGTGAATTTATTCCACAAGAAGCGGCAGTGAGTCATGCAATCGTAGATGCGTTACTCAATTTAGATGGTCGTATCCATGTTCAGATTTTTCATGATGCTTGTAAAAACATTGGGCACATGCCGACAAGTATTGCACGTCAGTTTCTCACTAAGCTTGCTTGTATTATTCAAGAAGATGGAGAGGTTGGTTTATTAGATGCGTTGCTTTTAGAGAAAGTGAAGCATGAATTGAATTTGATGCCAGCCCATCTGCCTACAGCATTTGAAGATGTAAAATCACAAATTGTTCATTTAATTGATGCGCTGTTGCACGTCCAGCAAATCAATAGTCCAAACCAATTAGAAGTTCGTGAACGAATTTTACAGCAAATTTTGACAGTTGAAGAAATGCAAGTTTATGCGGATATTTCTGATGAACCTTTAGATCTAGCGGAAATTCTAAATGATGTTTCAGGTTTGCTATTACGAGATCGACTCAATATCTTGGCAATTGCAGAAAGATGCTTATGGAGTGATCGCATCATCACTCAAGATGAATTAGATGTTTTGGAACTTTTATATTGGCGCTTGGGTTTTGATACTCAGGATGTTGTTGAACAAATGCTGAAGAAAAATAGTTTGATGATTATTTGATGCTGCTATCAAAAATTGACTATTTATTTGATCAAAGGTTACGTGACAAACACATAATTTGGTCTGATTTCAGAGTAAGCTTGCCATTTATTTTTATTTTGTATTGTGTGTTTTTGAGTAAGTTATGGAACATATTGAAATTTTAAAAGCTTTGTTTCTAGGTTTTATTGAGGGTCTCACCGAATTTCTACCGATTTCAAGTACAGGACATTTAATCCTGTTCGGTCATTTAATTGATTTCCATTCAGATGATGGTCGAGTATTTGAAGTCGTTATTCAGCTAGGTGCAATTTTGGCGGTATGTTGGTTATATCGCCAAAAAATCTTTAATTTACTCAAAGGTTTTTTTAGTGGTGATGCAGAGGCTCGACACTTTGCATTTAGTGTTTTGATTGCATTTTTCCCTGCTGTGATTATTGGGGTTTTCGCTGTTGATTTCATTAAGAGTGTGCTTTTTAGTCCTTTAGTGGTCGCGATTGCCCTAATCGTTGGTGGTCTTATTATTTTCTGGGTTGAAGCAAAGAATTTTGATCATAAAACAACTGAAGCGACAAAAATCACCTATAAACAGGCGTTATTAGTGGGTTGTGCGCAATGTGTGGCGATGATTCCAGGAACATCTCGTTCAGGTGCAACCATTGTTGGTGGTATGTTTGCAGGCTTATCGCGTAAAGCAGCAACAGAGTTTTCTTTCTTCTTGGCGATGCCAACGATGTTAGGTGCTGCGACATTTGATTTAATTCGTAATGCTGATGTTCTCACACAAGACAATATGCTGAATATTGGTGTTGGTTTTGTTGCTGCGTTTATTTCTGCATTGTTGGTGGTTAGTGCTTTAGTTAAATTTGTTGAACGTCATACTTTGCGTGTATTTGCTTGGTACCGCATTGTTTTGGGTGTAATTTTACTTTTCGTATTCTTATAAATATAAATCAGCCTTTTTTTTTTGATTAGAAAAGAGGCTTTTTTTACTAATTTTTGGATCGTATTTTTTATATTCACTAGTGATGTATCGGTTAAAACATACTATGACAATAGCAAAACTGAATGCCCGTGATTTGATTGTTGATCTCCTTTTGGGGTTACAAGGACGAGAAATTTCAATCAAGCAGATCATCATTGCAGCTCGACTTTTTGAGATTAGTGAAAATAGCATCAGGGTTGCTGTAACTCGATTATCGAGTGAAGGAATCATTGAGGCGATTGAGCGCGGTGTCTATCAGTTTACCAATCAGTCACGTGAGTGGGCTGATGTGATGTTAAATCGAAAAAATGGTCTTAAACAAACCAAACCATGGAATCAGCAATTTATCGGTGTATTTACAGGGGCTTTGGGAAGAGTCGATCGAACGGCTTTGCATAGAAGAGAACGCGCTTTGAAACATTTGGGATTCAAAGAGTTAGAGCAAGGCATTTATATTCGCCCAGACAATTTAGCAATATCTTTTGAGCAGCTTGTTACTGAACTACATGCTACGGGTCTGGAGCAAACTGCAAAAGTGTGTGGGATCCAGTTTTTCGATGCTCAAACTATAAAAATAATAACTGAACTATGGTCCACCAAGACATTAAATCAAAATTATCAAAAATACGCTCAAATGATTGAACAATGGTTAGAAACAGCGAATGAGTTGGATTTAGATATCGCAACGAAAGAATCTTTATTACTTGGTCGGCAAACAATTTCACAATTAATGAATGATCCATTGTTACCAGAAGATTTTGTTGACGTAAAATTACGCGATCAATTTGCTCAAAGTGTTCAGAGGTTAGATCAAATTGGTTTAGAACTATGGCGAAGATTTTATGAACAGCAAGATGAATAGTTAATTTAAAATATTACTAATAATTTAATTATATTTTGTTGACAGAAATATTACATGTTTTAAAATAAAAATATAAGTTGAGTAGTTTTAAAATTAAAAAAATATGGGATAAGGATATGAATACGCGTGTTGCTATTAGTGATCTATTCACAAGAGACGAAATCAGTGAGCTAACTAGTAAATCAGATTTACATGGGGGCTGGGCTGTTTTCTCAACTTGGGCTGTGATTGGCGGTACCTTTGCTGCAGTTGCTAGCTTTTGGGACTATGTACCAGCTTGGGGTAAATTATTATTGTGTATCGTAGCGCTAATCATTCTTGCTGGTAGGCAATTAGCGCTGGCTATTCTTATGCATGATGCTTCCCATCAAAGTTTATTTAAAACTAAGTGGTTGAATGACACATTAACTGATTGGTTATGCGCTCGTCCGATTTGGAATGATTTAAATAAATATCGAGCTCATCATATCCGTCATCACAGTAAAACCTCTACTGTTGATGACCCTGATCTAATATTGGTTTCGGGCTTTCCAACTTCCAAAAAATCATTAATGCGCAAATTTATTCGGGATTTATCTGGTTTAACGGGAATTAAATTTGCGATTGGGCGAGTGTTGATGGATATTGAGAAGATGGAATGGACAGTTTCAAATGATCGCCGTTGGATTCCTCAAGATGGGCGACATTGGAGCGATTATGCAAAAACATTTATAAAAAACAGTGGCGGAGCAATAGCCACTAATGCAGTGATTTTCGGAGCATTGTGGGCTTCAGGTCATCCTAAATTGTATGCACTGTGGGTCTTGGCATATCTCACGCCATTTCCTTTGTTTCTCCGTGTCCGTTCGATGGCTGAACATGCAGGAATGCCAACAAGTAATAGTGCTTTAACAAATACACGTACAACTAAAGCAGGATATTTAGCACGTGCATTAGTCGCGCCAATACATGTGAATTATCATAAAGAACATCATCTTATGGCTGCTGTTCCGTATTTCAAATTACCGAAAATGCATCAGATGTTACGTGAGCGCGGACATGTAGAAGAACCGCCAACTTATTGGCAAGTTTTGCATGAACTATCCAACCAAGCTGATTAATTCAAGAATAGAAGAATAGATATGATATTAGCAAAAGAACAGATCATTAGTTTTTTAGCCCAAGAGTTTCCACAAGCACTGGAAAAAACATCAATTGTTGAGATTACCCCAAAAGGTGCAGAGCTATTATATCGTGTCGATCAAAGTGACTTACGCCCCGGACAAACCGTGTCAGGACCAACATTGATGCTTGTAGCTGATTTTGCATTGTATGTTGCGATTTTAGGTGACTTGGGATTGGTGGCCATGGCAGTTACAACTAATATGACGATTAACTTTTTCCGCAAACCAAACGGAATGCTAAATATCAAAGCTGTTTGTAAATTGATTAAAGTCGGCAAAACCTTGGTGACTGGTGAGGTATGGCTGTATTCTGTTGGAGACGATGAGCCTGTTGCTCATGTTATTGGTACATATGCAATTCCAAAGCAATAAAAAATTTTAGAAATAACAACGAATAGAGCAGCAAAACATAACAACAATTCAGTATGAGAATTGGTAAGAACATGCTAAAACTAAGTTTGTTCAAATTTATTTGTTCTTACCTTTTTTACTTATATGCCCATAGAACTCGACTTGATACCTCTGTCTCATATTTCGCTTGATCGCGAGCAGCTTTTAGTGATTAAGCGAAATGATCTATTGCCTTTGATGGATGATCCGCATCGTTTGAATGCCTATGCCGATCATTTAGTTCAAGCTCAAAGTGTTTTATTGAATGGTGTTGATCCTAAATTAAATCAACAGTTAAGTGCGGTTATCTCACAGATTATTCAACAGCTGTCACTTTCAAAAAAGTATCTACGTGGTCGTCGATTCAATGCATTACAAAAATGGCTCGGCATTGATGTGGAGTATGATGCAAGTCAGGTCAAATATTTAAAAGACCTTGATCGCTTAATTGATGAAGCAAATCATTTAAGTCAAAAACTGCAAATAGAAATACAGAAGTCACAATCACGAATACAGCAGGTATTGGGCTTACGCGAACAAATGGCAGCCTATATTGGCGCAGCTCAAGAGTTTTTGAATGAATATCCTGAGTTTAGTAGCCAAAAAACTTTAGATCATTTTCTTGAGCGATTGTCTAAGAAAGTGAATACTTTGCAAACTTTACAAACGAGTAATGATATTGCGATCAAACAAATGCAGTTATCTCAGCATTTATCTTTTAGTTTATTAGATCGATTTAAAGAAGCTCAACAAGTTTTGATTCCAGCATGGCAATATCATTTACAGCAAAGTCGTCACTCAAATTCAAGTATCACTCTTGAAAAATTGGATAAAAGTCGAGAAGATTTGATTCAAAATCTTAAAAAATCATTAGAGAAATAAGAGGGGAAAAGTATGTCAGGTTCAGAATTGACTCAAGCGTCAACTCAAGTCGAATTAAAACAAGAGGAACGCTTTGAACAATTGAATTTAAAAGAGCTAGGATTGCAACCGCATGATTTTGCGGAGGTGATGGATGCACATAAGGAACTCGCTGAGATAAGCACAACTGTTGTAGCTGAATATGGGAAAAATATTGCCAATAAAACATCGACTTATACAGATGAGTTACTTGATCTCGTTCAAAATAAAGATTTAGATGCAACAGGGCAAAAATTAAATCAGGTCGTTCAGGTTGCTCAGCAATTAAATACTTCGAGTATTTTGAATAAGTCTAAAAGTTCAGGATTTTTTGGTGGTTTACTTAGTAAATTTAAAAGCGCAAAGCAAAGTTTTGATCAGCATTTTAATACGACCAAAGAACAGATTGATGCTTTAGTCAAAGAAATTGAGAATTCACAATCTGGTTTGAAATCACGTGTTGGAACTCTAGACAAAATGTTTGATGCTGTGCAGGAAGAGTATAAACAGTTGGGTGTTTATATCGCAGCAGGACAACTGAAGCAACAAGATATTCAACAGCAAATTGCGACATTGGCTAATCAAGAGCAAGATCAGCAGACCACGCAACAAATTTATGATCTCAATCATTTAGCGAATAATCTTGAAAAAAGGGTGAGTGATTTACAGGTACTGCAACAATCTGCAATGCAAACCCTACCCATGATTCGTATTATTCAATCTAATAATTTGATGTTGGTTGATAAGTTCTATGCAATAAAAAATATTACATTACCAGCTTGGAAGAATCAGATTAGTTTAGCGATTTCACTACAAGAACAGAAAAATAGTGTGCAATTAGCGAAAGCGATTGATGACACGACCAATGATTTACTTCGTCGAAATGCGGAATTATTGCATCAAAACTCAGTTGATACTGCAAAAGCGAATCAACGTTCAGTGATTGATGTTGAAACACTTGAACATGTTCAAAATACCCTCATTAAAACAGTAAATGATGTAATCCAAATCCAGAAAGAGGGAATGCAAAAAAGAGCTGAAGCAACAACGCGTTTGCGTGCATTGCAAGAAAGTCTTAATCATCTCGTTCTGGAAAATAGTGGGCAAACGCCTAAATCTTAAAATTTATTATGAAAGGAAAGATCATTGTCACCCATAAATGATTTAAGTGTGGAACCTATTGATCAGCGTTTACAAGTGTTGAAAAAACGTCAACGCAATATAGTCATTGGGCTTGTTGCAAGTATAGTCTTGATGGTTTTAACTATTGCGGCATTCTTTCTACAAAAAGAATTTATTTATCGGTTTTTTGATCTTTCATTGCATGTTCAGAGTTTAGATTTACCATATCAAGTACAAGAGTTAGTACCTTTTAAACAGCCTGTGGATTATTTTTTCAATCTTCTTTCTTGGTTTGGTTGGCTGTTTCTAAAAGTTCTTGTTTCCTTTGTTGGTGCATTTCTAATTGTGCGTTGGGTGAAGAAATTTAAGTTCTTCCAACAACGATTTCAAGCTTGGACGCAGCGATTTTTGGCATGGATCATTTCGTTTATATTGCTATGGTCAGGATTAAGCTATATTCAATACGACTGGAAGAACGAAACTGAAGAAGCTTATCAGCGTTGGATGAGCTATCAAACAAATATTGTCGAAAGCCAAATTGCTCAAGATTTACAAGATATAAATATTTCTCAAACAGAAAAAGCTTATGTCTTAGCTCAGGTTGCTTTGTTACATGATCCGATTGATCGCAAAACTGCGAATATTTATGTCAATCAATTGATCGAAGCTGAGAAAAAGGTTCCCACTGAATTTCGTAAATATGATTTTAAGCCTGAACAATTGTGGGTGATGCAACAACAGCTGTATGGGAAAAGTATTACTTTGATTACTCAACCGCTAGATATCCAAGCGCAGCAAGCAGAAAAAATTTCAAAGTACGTGAATTTCTTTTTGTTGGTCTTTCTAATTATCAATCTCGCAATGAGTGTGGTTTTGTACATGCTAGCTAAGCATTTTAAAAACCGTCGATATCGAATTACGCAGAAACTTGATCTATAAGTTTGTTATGTTCGGTTTGTTCGATTGATATTATAAAAATAACCTGTTTTACCTATTTAAATAATTTGCGTACTATAGCCCCATTGAAAGAAT
>Ga0247720_100241_pt1 | contig 24314 bp, 17 predicted proteins | sample MSEWel2015_12_15_FD_189078 | JGI IMG/M metagenome (GOLD analysis project Ga0247720, IMG submission 189078) | Subsurface sediment microbial communities from gas well in West Virginia, United States - MSEEL Well Study Marcellus 3H_2015_12_15 | ecosystem: Environmental > Terrestrial > Deep...
ACATTAGTATACATTCCTAAAGGCATTCCATAAATATTGCCTTTATAACTTATAGCATCAATAACGCCTTCCTTGTATTGCTTCTTAAACTCTTCATCTACATATTTATTGATAGGACTTAAATAATCCTTTGAAATAAAATAAAAATCTGCCCCAACAGGTAAAATATCTGGCAAAGAGCCATCTTTAGAAGAGTTAATCAGTTTTTCATATCCGTCTTTGTATGAAAGAGGCTCAAAATCTATTACCACACCCGGGTATTTGTACTGAAATAATTCTATTTTCTTTTTTATAAATTCAAATCCTCCCGGGTCTCCTATTGAAGGATGAGGGAAATCCCAAAAAGTTATTATCCCCCTAAACTCCTCTTCTACCTGATTTTTTTCTTGTATTTGTTCTTTTTCATAAAGATTCATATGGTAAGGCCAATATATAAGAAAAAATATCACTAACAAATATAAGAAAATAGTAAAAGGCTTTCTCACATTAACCACCTCTTACTATCTATATTCTCAAAATTACTCTTAAATAACTAAAAAAGCAGGATAGCTTTCCTAATTCTATCCTGCTTTTTTATCAATTTATATTTTAAGCCCTGCTTTTCTCCAATCCTCTTTGAATCTTTCTATTCCCGCATCTGTCAACGGATGTTTTACCATCTGCATGAGCACTTTATATGGTACTGTCGCTATATGTGCCCCTAGTTTTGCCGCCTGTAAAACATGTATAGGATGTCTTACACTTGCAGTTATTATCTCTGTATCTATGTCGTAATTATTGAATATCGTAACAATATCCTCAATAATCTGCAAGCCATCTGTATTTATATCATCAAGCCTTCCTACAAAAGGACTTACATATGTCGCACCTGCACGAGCTGCTAATAAAGCTTGATTTGCTGTAAATATTAGCGTCACATTTGTTTTAATTCCTTCTTTGGAAAGAACATTTACTGCTTTCAACCCTTCAGCCGTCATAGGAATTTTTATTACTATATTTTTATGTATCTTTGCAAGCTCTCTTGCCTCTCTAATCATGCCCTCACTGTCATCACTTATAACTTCTGCACTTATAGGACCATCTACAATTTGAGTAATTTCTTTTACTACTTCCTTAAAATCTCTTCCTTCTTTAGCAATAAGAGATGGGTTTGTAGTAACACCTGATATTACACCTAATGCATTAGCTTCTCTTATTTCGTCTACATTAGCTGTATCAAGGAAAAACTTCATATTTACCCCTCCGTTATTATTTTTATTTATTTCTATTATATATCTAATTTTCACAAATTAAAAGGCATCTTTTATCTTGTGGAAATTAAGGGTTATTCATTTTTAAACTGTACTTAAAAATTTTTTAACTTTTTCAAATAATTTTTCCACAGGAAAATTTATATCTTCTGCAAGTCTTAATATTGTATAATTTTTTCTTATTTCTTTAGCATTATTTAACATATCGTAAAGTAAAACTTCATTTACTCCTATTTCATTTAATTTAGATGGAGCACCTATTCTCCGTAATAAATCCCGAATGGTTACTGCCTCAGGAACATTTATTTTTACCCAATTTCTCATATGTCCCCACTTTTCAAGTATCCTCTCTTGTCTTTGTTTTCTTTTTATCTCATCTATATAAAAATAATTTAAATTACTCAGCACTTCGTTAGCTATAGCACCATATGCATTTTTTATCCTCGCTTCAAATTCGTCACGATTTAGTGAAAGTTTTTTTGACATAAACTTTTTAATATCGTCTACTGTAAATGAAAATATGTAATGATAAATTTCTGAAATAATAATGCTTGTTATGCCGACTTTTGTCCCATGAAGATGGTATTCATTTTTAGATAATATTTCTTTCATCTCTAAATAATGTGATAAGTGATGTTCTGCGCCAGATGCAGGGCGAGAATTGCCAAATTTAAGCATTGCAATTCCTGAAATAATAAGTGCCTCCATCAATTCTTTAATCGATTTTTTGTCTCTTCTCAGAATTCCTGTCGAAGCATCAACGCATTTATTTATCGATTCCTTTACCATAGCTGCTATGTCATCTGAATAAGTTTCGCCTGTTATTACACTGCTTATATACCAATCTGCAAGAGAAGTATATTTCCCAATCACATCGCCAAAGCCAGCTGTTATCATCTCATATGGAGCTTGAGAAATTATATCAATATCTCCTATTATAATCTCAGGATATATTGCTGAGTATGTCCGCTTAAAACCTTTGACAATTAAAGGCGAAACAGAAGAGGCATAGCCATCCATGGAAGGTGCTGTTGCAACAATTCCATAAGGCTTACCCACTTTAAAACTTACAAACCTCACTAAGTCATTTATAGTTCCTGAACCAACAGCTAATAAAAATTCGGTATCTTTGTCTAAGTTTATAAGAACTTCTCCTAAGCTATATTCATCAGGTATGAGTAAACTGTCACGTTCTAACACACACTTGGTAACAAAAAAATTGTTACTTTCTAATCGCTCTATTATCTCTTTTGCGGCTACTTTATAGGTATTATTATCACAAACGATCATTATTTTAGAATTTACACCTATTTTATTGATTATGGGCGTTAAATCATTAATTGCTCCTTCTTTTATGACAATTTCTTTTATAGGCATTAAATTTTTCATACTTTCACTTCTTTCGCTTCAATGCTTTTAGCTGATGTTCTTATTTTTAATTCAGGTTTCACACATATAGTTATAGGATTTTCAAATGCTTTATTTCCCATTTCCATCAGTTTAAACAACGCTTTTGCAGCTTGTCTTCCCATCTCTTCTTTAGGATGAACTATTGTAGTTAATTTAATATCCGATAATACTGCATAATCAGAATCATCAAACCCTACAATTGATACATCATTTGGTACAGTTAAACCCAAATTTCTTAAAGCCTCTATCACCCACATTGCAATTTGATCATTGTAGCAAACTATAGCTGATGGCTTGTCACCTGTGCCTTCAAATATTTTTTTGACCATTTCTTGCGGTTTAGTTCTCATTTCTTCAGTTGTATACCATACAATATTATCTTCTCTAATTTTTATGCCGTATTGTCTTAATGCTCTAATATACCCTTTATATCTATTTAATCCTTGATTATCATCGCTTTTAAATATGCCTAAAATATTACGATGACCTAATTGTATAAGATGCTCTGTAACAACAAAGCCTCCTCCTTCATCATCTTGGATGATATATGAAGGTTTTAATTCTTCATAATAACTATTTATAAAAATATACGGAATTCCTCGCCTTTTTAACTGCTCAAAATAGTCAATATTTATATGGGGAAGGGCACTTTTCGTCGGTTCAATAATAACTCCTTTAATATTTTTTGTCATAATATTTTCTAAAATATCAATTTCTTTTTCGATTTTATTGTTTGTATTATAAAGTAGTATTGTATATCCTTCTTTTGTTAAAACTTGGTCTATGCCTTTTATTATCCTTGGAAAAATATAATCATTTATATATGTAGTTATTACCGCAATATTTTTGTCATCTATTTTCTTTATCGCAGACCTATCAGCACAAAATGTACCTACTCCTTGTTTCCTGTAAATCCATCCTTCATTTTCAAGTTCGTCGAGCGCTTTTCTAACAGTATGCCTGCTCATGTTAAACTTAGCTGCGAGTTCATTTTCAGTAAAAAGAGGGTCATGAGCATTTAAGTTGTTCTCGACTATATACCTAATTATAAATTCTTTAAGTTGCTGATATTTAGGTAAATTTTCTGCCACGATTAAACATCCTTCCCGATTATCAAGAATAGTTTTTAAAAAATTAATTTCCGCATATTATTATAACATTTTTATTTTTCATCTTAAATATAAATATTAAGAAAGATACCTGATACCATTATAATTCCTTATAAGTATCAGGTATCTATAATAAAATTTATCGTAATTTAATTTTGTCCATATTTTGTCATATATCTTTCATGAGCTCTTTTTACCTCTTCTTCAGGAATTTCCTCTGGCTCGCCAAGTAGCAATGCTAAATGAACTGTCTTTGCTACATCTTCAAGCATCACTGCTGCCTTTACTGCCTCCTCTGGAGTCTTCCCTATCGTAAAAACTCCATGATTTTTCATAAGTATTGCTGGACTTCGACCAATATATTTTATTACCGCCTCCCCTATTTCTTCTCCACCAATTTTTGCATATGGGCCAACCGGTATTGGCCCTCCAAATTCATCTGCAATTGCTGTCAGATACACCGGTATAGGTTTCCCCAAAGCAGCAAAGCTTGTAGCATAAGGAGAATGTGTATGAACTATTCCATTAACATCACTACGATGTCGGTATATATACAAATGTGTTGCAGTATCTACAGAAGGTTTCCATTTTCCTTCTATTATATTACCATTAAGGTCAACCACAACCATATCCTCTGGTTGCATTTCTTCATAAGGAATCCCGCTTGGTTTTATAACTACATATCCTGTTTCAACATCTCTTCCACTGACATTCCCACTTGTCATTGTAACAAGATTATTTTTCGGCAACATCATATTCATTTTGTATACTCGTTCTTTAAGCTTCTCTAACATTGGAAACCCCCTCTTTTAAGGCTTTTAGCCTTTTCATTACATTATTTATACCTCTGCCAAAATAGTCATGAAGAAGTTTGTATTCTTCAAATAATTTATCATATATTTCAACATTTTCAGGTATTGGTTTGTATGTTTCTTCCTTTAGCTTGGGTATTACTCGTGCAGCTTCAAATATGCTATCAAACCCTCCTTTTTCTTTACCTGCTGCAACTGCTCCAAACATTGCTGCACCAAGTGCTGGTGTTTGTGAAGATTTTGATACTTTAATTTCGAGATTTGTAACATCAGCATAGATTTGCATAAGCATAGGATTTTTTTCAGGAAGTCCTCCACAAGCGTACAGTTCATTAATACTTACTCCATTTTGATTAAAAGTATCAATTATCATCCTCGTACCAAAAGCTGTTGCTTCGATTAATGCTCTATATATCTCCTCAGGTTTCGTAGTTAAAGTCATTCCTAATATTACACCCGTAAGGTCTGCATCTACAAGTACTGACCTGTTTCCGTTCCACCAGTCAATCGCCAAAAGACCACTTTCTCCCGGTTTTAGCTTTGCGGCTTTTTCTGTTAATAACTCGTGAATACTTATCCTTCTTTTTTCTGCTTCAATTTTGTATTCGTACGGCACACAATTGTCAACAAACCAGGCAAAGATGTCGCCAACCGCAGATTGTCCTGCTTCATATCCATAAAAGCCTGGTATAATTCCATCTTCTACAACGCCACACATGCCTGGGACCTCTACTTCTTTATCATCTAACACCAAATGGCAAATCGAAGTTCCCATTACCATTACCATTTTCCCTGGCGATGTAACTCCTACTGCTGGTACTGAAACATGTGCATCAACATTACCTACAGCAACTGCTACTCCCGGATTTAATCCCATTATTTTTGCCATTTCAGACGTCAATTCCCCTGCTTTTGTACCTAATGGATATATATCTTTAGATAATTTTTCTTCTACCAAATTTTCAAGCCTCTCATCTAATGCTCGAAAGAAATCTTTGGAAGGATACCCCTTTCTTTTGTGCCAAATCGCTTTATAGCCTGCAGTACAACTATTACGCCTTTCATTACCTGTTAGCTTCATAACAACCCAATCAGTAGCTTCAATAAATTTATCAGCTTCTTCATAGATATCTGGCGCTTCATTTAATATTTGCCATATTTTAGGTATGAGCCATTCTGAAGATATCTTTCCACCATACCTTGCTAAAAAATCCTCACCCCTTTGTGATGCTATTTCATTCAATTTGTTTGCTTCAGGTTGTGCAGCATGATGTTTCCATAACTTAACATATGAATGAGGGTTTGATTTGTACTGGGGGATGTCACAAAGAGGAGTTCCATCTTTTTTTATAGGCAACATAGTACAAGCTGTAAAATCTATGCCTAAACCTATTACATCAGCTTTGTCTATACCAGCCTGATTTATTACATCAGGTACTATTTTCTTTAAAACTTCAATATAGTCATCTGGATGTTGTAATGCCCAATCTTGCGGTAGTTTTGTTCCATCAGGAAGTTCTTCATCCATCACACCATGGGGATAATTCATTACAGAAGTAGCTACTTCTTCCCCCGTCTCAATATTAAGGAGCAGAGCCCTTGCAGACTCTGTCCCATAATCTATTCCAATTGAATACTTGGCCATTTTTCATCCCCCTATACTTCTACATATTCAATGTCCAAGAGGTTGCATAATATTTTCCATCTCCGTGTGTTATCACCTAGATTTAAACATTCATGATGTGTTCCTCCATTTGTAAGCCATCCATCAAGACATGCCTTCACACCTGTTGAAGGTCTAAAGTGGAAATATGGCATTTCAATATACTTTGCTTCTTCTGTATCCAGAATTTCTCCTTTTGACACAACTAACCTATATCTTTCTCCTTCTAAGGATACTAAAGAAACAAGAGTTGCTGGCCCAGGTTGTGCCATAAACACAATTGTCGGCGGATTATCAAGTTTTCCAATGCCCAGTTCTCTATCAATAAGTTTAATCGGTCTATCCTTTCTTGCTATTTTCCAGTTACCTTCGCCCATGTGGCTCATCAAAATAGAATTCCTTTTAAAATCCATAGCGTACATCTCAGTAAAATGTGCATCTCCTATCAATACATGACCTGCCGCAACCAAACTTGCAGTTACAGCATCACCCTCTGCTGCATATCCATATCCTTCAGCCATTAAATTTGACGCAGCCATCATTGGAATTTGCTTGAATCTTCCATCTCCTTTAAACACATCGAAATGCGCAGTAAATCCGTCATATCCTTTATTAATAAGAAATTTTTTAAATCCAATTTGTAATCTTGCGGCATATCTATGGCTTTCTTCGCTAAGACTTGGATCGATATAAAAATTCTTTCTATTCTCTTCAATAACCGCATTAATCTCCTCTTCTGTTGCACTTTCCATATATCTATAAACTTCACCAATGTATTCTTGATTAATTTGTGGACCTATCTTTCGTGTAAAGGCTGCATCATCTCCCAAAATATCATACATTCCATGCATTCTTCCAAATTGTGCTATTTTCATGTTTCTCAGTGCTTTTATTGTCTGCACAGCTTTAGCCCAGTCTTCAACAAATTTTTTAAATTCTTCTGAATGCCATTCTTCTGTAATAATAGGACACTTAATTCCCATCCTTAAAATGGCATTTGCTGTATCTTGGGCACCGTGAACACCTTGATTGTATGTCAAATCTCCCATATCCCAATCCTCTGTTACCGTCGGAACAGGTTGAATGTTCGCAAGCATAATAGGTAGTTTATTATTTTTCAGTGCATTAACAATATTTGTAGCAGGTCCATATGTAAGCATTACTATCATAATACCATCAAGGTCTTTTTCATTGAATTCTTTCACAATACGTTCAATGTCCTGTCTGTTTTTTGCTGCTCTAGGAAAATCAAAATCTGCAATATCTTTAAGTTGTTCTATAACTTCCCTTGCATACTTTTCTTGTCTTTCAGTAATGCCTGGTAACATATCATCGTACAACTCTTGCATAATGCCTAAAAATCCTATTTGCGGCTTTTTCTTGGTTTGCATAATAAATCCTCCCTTTGATTTGTTATTTTGTTGTTCGTATATTTTAATTATCATGATATTAGATGTACGTACATTTATAATTAATATATTCTACATTTTATTTAAAATTCCTGCTTTGTTTTTAAAAAATTTATTCTAAAACTTAGACAAATAAATATCACATTATCTATAATAGGTTTTATATACTTTATCAATATACAAACTTGTTCCTTTGCCATTTTATGTTTATATACCTTCTTGATTAAAACCAGTAAAAACCTCTTCTAGTAATTTTACTTTTCCCTTACCCATACCATCATTTCGCCCGGTGCACGGTTCGCCCATGCAAAATATGGTACAAATTTTATTTTCACGGGTTCATACGAAACATTAACATCTGCCTTGTATAGCTCTTCTCCCCATGATCCATAATTTTCTCGCTCTGCCTCTGCCTTTATTACACACACACCATTTAATAGATCTTTTTCGTATTCTACCTCAAATTTACATCCTTTAGGTAATACTATATTGTTCAGGTTTGGACCATTATCCACTTCCTCAAGGCAGTAAACTATAGGTCCTCTCTGTATAGCAACTCTTCCTTCATCTTCCCTTACATTGGGATTCGCTTTCACCCTCATTACAGGCATTGATAGCAATAGCTCTACTCTGTCTTTTGCTTTCCAGATTCGCTTTATCTTTACATAACCCTTCTCCATTATGCCATTTATATCTATTTTTTCTCCATTAACACTGACTTTTGCATCTTTACACCATCCGGGAATTCTCAATAACAGTGTAAAATCTATTTCTCTTTCAGGCAAAATATCTATAACTATTCTGCCATCCCACGGATACTGAGTTTCCTGTTTTACTTTCACTTCATTCCCTGCAATTTTCATCTGTACTTCGCTGTCTACGTAGAGGTGAACATATAATTCATTATCTCGAACAGAGTAAATATACTCGCCTAGTGAAGCCAATAATCTAGCTAAATTAGGAGGACAACAAGCACACTCAAACCATGGCTGTCTGGTGTATTTTACATGAGCTTTAACTTTATTCTTCTCATATGCCTCAGGCCATACTTCCAGAGGATTTACATAGAAATATTTTTTTCCATCTAATGACATACCACTAATAACTGAATTGTATAGCGCCCTTTCCATAACATCGGCGTAACGCCTATCAGGGTCAATCTGCAACATCCTGTAGGCAAAAAACACTAGACCTATCGCTGCACATGTCTCGGCATAGGCCGTATCATTGGGTAAATCGTAGTCAAAAGTAAATGTCTCACCGATAGAGGAAGAGCCAATGCCACCTGTGATGTACATCCTCTTAGTTGTTATGTTATCCCACAATCTCTTGCACGCCTGAATCAGACTTTCATCGTCAGTTTCCACAGCCACGTCAACCATGCCAGAACAGAGGTAAACTGCTCTGACAGCATGCCCTTCTGCGCTGGTCTGTTCTCTCACGGGTAAATGCGCCTGAAAATAACTTGCCCATTGTTCATCCCATTTATCTCCTCTTGTTTTTGCTTCTATTTCAAAATAAAGAGGCTTTTTCCCTCGTTCATCAATGAAATACTTACTTAGCTTTAAATATTTCTCTTCACCAGTAACTCTGTAAAGTTTAACTAATGCTAGCTCAATCTCTTCATGGCCAGGATACCCTTTCTTCTTGCCTGGTTCTGGCCCAAAGACAGAGTCTATATGATCGGCAAACCGGCATGCTACATCCAACAGCTTTCTCTTGCCTGTCGCCTTATAATAGGCCACAGCAGCTTCTATTAAATGCCCTGCACAATAAAGTTCATGATTATCTCTTAAATTTGTCCATTTTTTATCAGGTTTTTTGATGATAAAATATGTATTTAAATACCCGTCGCTCTGCTGTGCTCTGGCAATTAAATCTATCACTTCATCAGCAATCTTTTCTAACTCAGGGTCAGGATAAACAGCAAGACTATAGCTTACCGCCTCTAACCACTTATACACGTCGCTATCTTGAAATACCATGCCTGCAAATTCACCTTCCATTTCACCTGCCGCAATGTAGAAATTTTTAATGGCATGACTGAGTACAACACCAGGTACGCGATCGTTTAGCACCTCCCATTGATAGGGTATCGTCACTTCTTTAATCAATTTTGTATATTTTGACCAGAAACCCCCGCTAATTTTTACTTGCTTCAAAGGAATTGGTTGTAATTGTGCTCTTTTTATAACATGCATATTCATCCCACCCTCTTTTTTAAGTTTTATCCTATATTACCAAGCTAAACAAGCAATATGGAGACTGGTAAAAAATTCTGTTTTTTGCCAGTCTCCTATATAATATTAATTTCTCTTTGCCAATCTAATAACATTCCACGATAACTTAGGTAAAATTGCTTTTAGTATTCCATCTTCAATCACAGCATTACCATTATTATGGGGTACCACATTAAGCGGATTTTCCTTGGTATTGGTAGCTTTTAAATCTTCATTTTCTAGTACAATATGTTCTACAATTTTATAATCTTCAAAACCTTTTATCTCACTCTCCAATAACAACGAATCTTGTTGGTCTCTATTCACTGCAAATATTGTAAGTTTATTATTGTTTTCATCCATTACAGCAGTAGCTTCCAAAATGGGAACATCACAGAAATCTTTGCTATTGTAAGTTGGAGTATCAATAACAGCATTTAATACATATCCTCTGCCATAAAGTGACGCATGTCTATATGGATAGTAAATTGTCTGCCGCCACGCTTTTCCTCTTTTTTCTGTCATGATAGGTGCAATCACATTAACAAGTTGTGCTAAGCAAGCTATTTTTACACGATCTGCATGTTTTAACAATGTTATGAGCATACATCCCACAAGAAGGGCATCTTCGAATGTATATATATCTTCCAAAAGTGGTGGAGCTACAGACCAAGGCACTATTTTTTTATCAGCTTCTCTAGAATGATACCAAACATTCCATTCATCAAAAGAAATATTAATAGTCTTTTTACTTCTCTTTTTACCTTTTACATAGTCAGCTGTTGCTATGACTGTTTTGATTATTTCATCCATATCTAATGATTTCGCCAAAAAATTACCTATGTCATTTTCTTCATTGCCGTAGTAAGTATGAACTGAAATGTAGTCCACATAATCATAAGTATGCTCAAGAACAGTTGCTTCCCATTGACCAAATGTAGGCATGCTGCTATTCGAACTTCCACACACAGCCAATTCAATGGAAGGATCTACAGCTTTCATAACTTTTGCAGCTTCTTTAGCAAGACGTCCATATTCATCAGCAGTTTTTTGACCTATTTGCCACGGTCCATCCATTTCATTACCTAAGTTCCATACTTTAATTTTATGTGGTTCTCTATAGCCATGGGATTTTCTTAAATCGCTCCAGTATGTTCCTTCTGGCATATTACAATACTCTACAATATTACGAGCCGCATCTATTCCACGTGTCCCTAAATTTATAGCCATCATTACTTCTGTATTGACTCTCTTTGCCCATTCAACAAATTCGTTAATACCTATTTCATTTGTTTCAATTGACCTCCACGCCAATTCAAGACGTTTAGGCCTAAGCTCACGTGGACCTATTCCATCCTCCCAATTATAACCAGAAACAAAATTTCCACCAGGATAGCGAACAATCGGTACCTTTAATTCTTTAACCAACTCTATTACATCTTTGCGAAATCCCATTTCATCTGCCTCCGGATGGTCTGGTTCATAAATGCCACCATAAACAGCACGTCCTAAATGTTCAATAAAAGAACCATAAATTCTCTCATCCACTTCACCAATCTTAAAATCCTTGTCTAAAATCATTTTTACTTTTTTATTCATTGGTTATCCTCTCCTCCTAAATTACGATTTATTTTATCTTTTCTAATCAACTTAACTAATCTTGCTCCATGCAAAGGAATAGCCATAACAATTTTCTCCTCTCCTTTATACCACTTCTAATGCAACCACTGACATCGCTGGAAGTAATACTTTAATTTTATTATCTGTTATACTTGCTCCGTCAAAATGTTGTGGCACTACCTTATTGGGATTTTCAAATGTGTTATGAGCATTCATTTCCTCAGCAGTCAATATTGTTCCTGTTACGCTAGTTTTCTTTTCTCCTCTAAGCTCACACTCAATAATTGCAGGTTCTTTTGGACTTAGATTACACAATGAAATATGTATTTTCCCCTCCTTATCCACCGAAGACGTTGCAGTTACTTGAGGAATACTTTCACCTGCATATCCATATCCAGGCGATTTTATATTTAAATCCAATAATTCTGCATCTTGATGAACTTTGTACATATTGAACACATGATAGGTTGGAGTAAGCACCATCTTTGAACCTTCAGTATGAATAACCGCCTGCAGTACGTTAATAGTTTGAGCAATATTTGCCATTCTAACTCTATCACAGTGTTTGTGGAATATATTAAAATGTATTGCAGCAACTAAGGCATCTCGTATTGTATTTTGCTGATAAAGAAACGCAGGATTCGTTCCAGGTTCCACATCATACCATGTACCCCATTCATCCACCACTAGAGCCACTCGTTTTTCAGGATCATATCTATCCATAATGACCGAATGCCTTGTAATAAGTTCATCTATGCGTAAAGCTTTCTTCAGCGTTATAAACCATTCGCCTTCATCAAAATTAGTAGCTGAACCTTTTCCTAGCCAGAAATCACCTGGAATAGTATAATAATGTAAGCTTAGTCCATCCATAAATCTTCCCGCTTCTCTCATAAGTACCTCTGTCCAGTTGTAGTCATCAACATTAGCTCCACAAGCTATTTTAAAAATCTTATTTCCACTAAAGTCTCTCACATAAGTTGAATACCTGCGATAAAGGTCAGCATAGTATTCAGGGCGCATGTTTCCTCCACAGCCCCAATTTTCATTTCCTATGCCAAAATATCTTAGTTTCCATGGCTTTTTCCTTCCATTAGCCGCTCTTAAATTTGCCAGAGTAGATTCTCCATCAAAGGTTATATATTCTATCCATTCTCTCATTTCTTGTATTGTCCCACTTCCTACATTACCTGAGATATATGGCTCTGCCCCCAAAAGTTCACACAACTCAAAAAACTATGAGTCCCAAAATGATTGTTTTCTATCACCCCTCCCCAATGTACATTGACTCTCTTAGGGCGCAATTCATAAGGGCCTATTCCATCTTTCCAGTGATATTCATCAGCAAAACATCCACCAGGCCATCTTAAAACGGGAATTTTTATTTCTTTTAAAGCTTCAACTACATCCTTGCGAATTCCATTTATATTAGGTATTTCTGAGTCCTTTCCAACCCAAAAACCACCATATATACATCTTCCCAAATGTTCAGCAAAATGACCATAAATATTTCTATCTATTCTACCTTTCCTTATATCGGTGTTTATAATAACTTCAGTCATAAAATACCTCCTTATAATATACTCTTTGATTTTTATCATTAATTAATCTCAATCTATCTAAAAAACTAAAAAGCTTTGTGACTTATCAAGAGACTTAGATTTTCAATTCATAGATTTTAAATCTTATTTTATATCTTTTTCTTAACTTAAAAATTCTAAAAACTTGCTTCAACCAGCTATAGTATCTCTACATGTCCTTATAACTCTTCACATAAAATGTCCGCTGGTTACTATACGGAAAAATGCAAAGCTCCACGTATAAATCAGAAAAACCCAATTAAATAGTAAAACACCCTATCCTAGAATGCAGTGCTCCTTGCACTTACTACAACTTTAAACTAATATAAACTCATAATTTTGTTATTTAGTCCCTAATAATAGTAACTTTTTCTACTCTAATATTTGCTTTATTTTATAATTAGTTAAAATTTGTTTCTATTTCTACTCTTTTATACTACCTCCAGTTAAACCTGATATAAAAGCATTTTGATTTATCAAAAATAATATAATAATTGGTACAATTGCTAATGCTGAACCTGCCAGTAATATCTGATAATTGCTCCCATATGGAGTTAATAGCGTCATCAAACCTACTGGAAGGGTAAACATATCCTCTGTACGCATAACAATCAAAGGCCATACAAAATTATTCCAATTACCTAAAGCTACAAATATAGCCATCGCCCCAAAGGCCGGTTTCATCAATGGAACCATGATTCTCCAATAAATTCCGAATTCAGTAGCACCATCTATTCTGGCTGCATCCATAAGTTCTTTTGGTAATCCCTCCGCATACTGCCTAAAAAAGAATACTGCAATGGGAGATACTATTCCCGGTAATATTACTCCCCAATACGTGTTGATTAAACGAAATGATAGTATTAATCTATATAAGGGCAACAGTAATATTTCAAAAGGTACGAATATGATAAGTAATACTAACATAAATACAAGATTTTTTCCCTTAAATTGGTACTTAGCCAATCCATATCCTACCATAGACGACAAAAGCAACGTTACTACTGTTCCTACAAGAGTTATTAATAAACTATTTTTATACCATTGTCGGTACAGACTACCTTCCTCGCTAAATAAAATTGCATAATTTTTGAAACTCATTATATTTAAATCTATTTTCATATCTAATCCCTTGCGGAATAACTCTGTAGCCGGTTTAAAAGATCCTATTAGCAGATAATAAAACGGGAATAGAGCTAGAATAGCTAATATAACAAAGAAAACAAACACAACTATATTAGGCATTACCTTTTTCATAGAAAGCTTGCCTTTGGAACTAATATATTCTTGTTTTATTTTTACGGAAGAATCGTTTATGCCCATATTTATACTTCCCCCTTTTTAAATAATCCAAAATATTTTAGCTGAATTGTATTTATTATTAAAACAATTGCTGCCAGCACTATGCCTATTGCTGCACCAAATCCGAAATCTCCCTTTTGAAAAGCTTCTCGATATAGATAAGTCACTATTGTTAATCCTGCATCTTTAGGTGAATTTGTTCCCCAGAAAACATAAGTTTCAGTGAACATAGCATATCCACCATATATACTGATAGTTAAAACATAAATAATCACGGGTTTTAAAAGGGGTAATGTTATATATAAAAATTTAGAAATTGGACCTGCCCCATCTATTTCTGCCGCTTCATACAATTCTTTCGGTATATTTTGTAATCCAGATAAAAAATATACAATATTTACTCCCGTCCATCGCCAGGTTGCCAGTAATACTAAAAGAAACATCGCCACATTCACATCTGCTAACCATCTCTTTGGCGGTAAACCAAATGTGGCTAAAAGCACATTTGCAGGAGAAATAGGAGGATCCGCAAAAATCAATCTAAAAACTATACCCGCAACTACAACAGAAGTGAGTATAGGCATAAAAAGTGCTGCTCTAAAAAAGTTTCTACCTATTAATTTTTCAGAATTTAAAAAAACTGCTAAAATTATAGGTATAGGAATCAAAATTAGCAATGTCCAAAAGGTATAACGTGTGTTGTTCCATATTGCAGTATAAAAATGGGGATTCAATAGTCTTTTATAATTCGTCAATCCTACAAACTCAACTTGACCAGGCTGTATCTTTTGAAAGCTCATAATAAAAGCACTCACAACAGGATATAAAAAGAACAAAAGAAATGTAACCACAAATGGCAAAACAAAAAGATATGGAGCTACTTTCGGAGAATATAGCAAACTAGCAAAAAAACTTTTTCTTTTCACCTTTAATTCCTCCTCTCAATCATCAAGAGATGCAAGAGCAACGCTCTTTGCATCTCTTGATATGATAATCTACTAATAATTACTCTCCTGTCTCTATCTCTCTTCGAAGTTCATCCGCCGCTTTTTTCAATGCTTGTTCTGGTGTCGCTTCATTAGTTTCTAAAACTTCGTACAATACCTGAGTTGCTAATAAACTATTGGCCGTAGGAACCCATTTGTTACTTCTTAATGAAAACACATTACCTTCCGTAGATGATAAAAGTATCTTGAAGATATCTTTTCCGTTAACAAAATACTGAGTATATTCATTGTCTCCAGGATCATTAGCAAGTTGTTCCCACACATCCCAGCGCGGAGGATCAAAACCTAATACATTCCATATCTCAATATTGGCTTCCGGAGTGCCCTTAGCAAAGTACAAAAATTCTTTTGCCAAATCAACATGTTTGCCTTGTAATGGCACTACAGTTCCAGTTCCCCCAAGACCAACAGTAGGATATATGTTACCATCTTTCCATACTGGGACTGGTGCTACAAGTATTTTACCCTTTAAATCTGGCATATAACTTACAAATCTACCCATAAACCAGAAAGGCATTATAACCGACGCTACATTTCCTTCATTAATCCACCCATAGGCCTCTTCAGTATCGGGTTGTCCTCCTGGCGGAATAACAGCTATCTGATATTTGTATATCATATCATGTAAAAATTGTAACGCTCTTACATTTCTATCATTATCCAAAATGACGGTGTCGTTTTCATTGAATACATCTGAACCTTGTTGACCAATCATTGTGCTAAAGTCCCAGAATGCAGTTCGACCAATAGCTACCATTGGCTTTCCTGTTTTGGCTTTAACTAATTTACCTGCCTCCACAAAATCATCCCATGTTACTATTTTACTAGGATCGACTCCTGCTTCGTCTAGAATTTCTTTATTGTAAAATGCCATTACAGCGCCTCCATGGGTAGGCATTCCATAGAGCTTACCCTCTTTGCTGTAAATTTCTAAACGTGATTGTATAAACTTATCTCTATCACTTTCCACAAGGTCAGTTAAATCCGCTAATTGCGGTGTCCCTTCTAAGTATTGGGGAAATCTACCAATTTCCACATCAGCAATATCCGGCGCTCCTACTCCTGTTTGTAACGCCATTGCCAACTTGTCATGCATCTCTTGATAAGGATAAGTAGTCACCTTCAATTTTATGGGTCGATCAGGATGAGTCTTATTCCATCTATTGACAGCATCCTCATATAAATTTCCATGCAAACCCACAAAAGTCCATAAAGTCAATTCAGTAGGTCCTTTATTTCCATTGCTACCCTCTTGTTCAGCATTTTGTGTTGAATCTTTCATCCCACAACCAGGTAATATTATCATTGTCAAAATAGAAAAAATGAGTATTAAACTTAAAAACTTTTTCATCTAAAATTTTCCCTCCTCTTAATAATCTCTATCAGCTTGTACCTATCTCGAAAGTCTTTATTTAAGCCACTTCTAAGATATGCTTTTCTGGCTACCACTTTAAGATTTTTTATCTTTTTTAGATTATCACCACCCCTCAACGCAATCTATTAAAAAACTTAAAAAGAACGTCTTTTATTTATATATCACCTCTTCCTTCTTAGTTGTATGGTTTTAAATATTTCACCATGTATTCAGCGCCCCTTTTACCTCTTCCTCTGTTGCGCTAACTCCATCACAGTCTTAGCTATTCCAACTCACAGGAGGAGATGGGCTAAAGCAACCCTTTTGTTCATAATGATTTATACTCCTCTCTTATTCCATTTCTAATATAATCACTAATAACTCTACATCTTGATTAACTTTGTAGATATTGAACAAATAATAATAAGGTAGTATCTTTAACCTTCGTATTAATAACAGCCTGTAGTACGTTAATATTCCTTTTTTACCCTTTTTAGTTTTTATTTCATCTTTATTTATTAATTTTCAAAGTTCAGACATATTTTTAAGAATTAATGTTACATATCTTTTTATCTTTCATTTTCGATTAACTTATGTATCCACTTTGGTATAAAATCCATTCTAAACTGTGTAATTTTGATAGAGCAAATTTATTTGATTGTTAAAACTAATTCAATTTTTAATATTTTTTATGTTGTACGTATATATTAATTATTTTCAATACAAATGTACGTACATCTATATATAAATATATTCTCCATAGCTTTTAAAATTCCTTCTTGAATTTAAATTTTTTATAAAATTTTTAGTAGCTGTTTACTGCATATATCAATCTGATTGCTAATACACTTAGTAGACTAATATATTGTAACTGTAAAGACTATTATTCATTTTATATATTTCCCGTTTTCTCTAAAGCTCTGTAAAGCATAGCTGCTGCCTCTGCTCTTGTGGCGTTCTCTTTGGGCCTGAAGGTGTTATCTTCATATCCTTTTACTATACCAAGCTTTACTGCATTTGCTACTGCATTCTTTGCCCATTCGCTTATCTTGTTGTTATCACTGAAAGTGGTATTGCCTATGTTGTCCTCTCTGTACTCTACAAGCTTTCCGTATACTCTCATTATTACTGCTGCCATCTCTTCTCTTGTTATTGGGTCATTTGGCCTCATATTCTTACCGTCTCCTAATATTATACCAGCCTTGTATGCTGCTTCTACTGCGTTTGCATACCATGCCCCTTCTTTTACGTCATTGAATTGTCCTTTGTAAGGCTTCTCTTCTATCCCTAATGCCCTTGTCATTAATGCTGCAAATTCTGCTCTGGTTATTTTTTTGTTTGGTAAAAAGGTGTTTTCATCTATCCCTTTTATTATGTGCCTTGATGCAAGTACATTTATTACGTCATATGCCCAATTGTCTTTTGATACGTCTTTGAATTGTTTGTTGTATTGAAAAGCTGCATAGGTTGAGAAGTGTTTCGCTTCAAATGTTATTGTGTTTGTCTCTCTGTCAATTTTTCCTCCTATGTATTCCCATCGGTTTGTCGTCTCGTTTAAGTAGTATGCTCCTACTTTCCTTATGTCTTTTGCACCTTCTATGTTAAATGTCATTTTTACTGGTGACCCTATTTTTATGTCTTTGTCTCCTGCTTTTATTGTTATGTCATAGGCATCTGTTACAGGCTCGAAAGTTGATGCTGTTATTTTGCCTTTGTTGTGTATGTTAAGTTTTATTGTTCCTGCTTTGTTTATGAGGTCAATTGTTTCTTGTGAGACTGTCAAAGTTTTTGCATCAAATTGTAAAGCTACTTCGTCTAATTTTACTACTACGTTTTTGTTATATTCTACTATTAAATTAAACACAGTTACAGGTATTTCTAATGCTTTTTGAGGGGTAGTTCCTATGTTTGTTAAGTCAAATTGTATTTCTTTCTTTGAAGTGTCTTTTATGTCTTTTGCCACTTTGTTTTCGTCTACTTTAAGAATTATTGTGTTATTTTCTACAACTACTCTGCCTTGTGATACTTCCTGTGATGGTTCTGTTGGCTCTGTTGGCTCTATTGGTTCTGGTTTTTCAGGTTTACCCGCTTCGTCAAGTTCAACCACTTGCGGAATCTTACCAGTTTCATAATATGTTTTTATAGTCTCCTCTGAAATTGCAATACCATCGTAAATTAATAATTCATCAATTAACCCTTTAAATGGAGGATCCCAATAGTTAACCCCCAATCCAAATACAGCATTACGTGTTGTAAAAACATTTGGAAATCCTGTACCTGAAAACTTTTTCTCACCATTGATGTAAACATCTAATTTACCATTGTCGACAGTAAAAGCAACGTGAGACCATTCATTAACAGGCATTGTCATTCCTATAACTCCATCATACCAGTCTTCTCCCGACCAAACAGCCGATTGACCCTCAATAGGTCCTTGTAGAACAAAACTAACCCAGCTTCTTTCACTTGTTGCGCCGAAGAAAGTAGTTGTAAAGTAAGTAAGCTGTTCTGGTTTAACCCAAAATGAAACGGTATAGACATAACTTGAAATAAGCCCGTTTGGTAATAAAATACCAGATTTACCATCAAAATAAGCAGCCTTTCCTACTACTCCATCTTTAAATGTAATTGAGCCGCCGGTATTATTGATTCTATCTCCTGTAATTGTACTTTCCTTGTTATTCCCAGTTTTGTCACTTAAATCACTATCAAATGAATAATGAGCCACTAATCTAGGTTGGGTTTTCGCTAAGACAACAACTGTAAAAGTTTTCGTTGCAGTATAATTCCCTTTAGTAATAGTAGCTGTTAATGTGACAATTGCATCATCACTTCCCACCTCGGGACGATTTACAATTCCATCTTCAGTAATTACATCAGGATTAGAGGAAGTCCAAGAGATTGTCGCGCCTCCAATACCTTCTGTAGGCAAAGTTAGGTTAGATATAACTGCACTAGTATCCCCTAGTGTTAATTCATTTTTGATAATTTCACCAATTTCTTCATCAGTTCTTTGAATCGTTTTAATTCCCCAAATTGATTTTCCTTCGTCCGATAAAGCTGTAAATGTTATGACTTTTGTTTCTGTAAGCTCAGTCCATTGGCGCAAAAATACTCCCTTATAGGTTTTCCCATCAATAGTAACATTAGCATAATAATCATCAATCAATTCCCATGTACCTGAAACGGGTCCAGAAATCGTTCCATCATCATTTAATGAGATGGTTACGGCTTTTTTAAGGATTTTTGAAATGTCTTTTTCATGATTAATAAATTGATATTCACCGGGTATATCCTTTTTATCAATCGGTTCAAGAGTTTCGCCTGTATAACGATATGGAGCAACGACAGGCCAGCCATCTTCGTTCATAAACAATTGATGAACCCTCACTTCATGAATTTCCCCCCGTTGTGGGAAACGCGTATGAAAAACTAAGTACTGTTCGCCAGTTTGAGTATCAAGGTAAACGGAGTTGTGGCCCGGTGACACATATCCATAACCTATTCCAGTTCCCGGATCACCTAATTTGCGTTCGAATAAAAAGTGTCCCATCAGTTTATTACCAATTGGAGAATGGTCTACATTACCAGTCAGTACAGCATTTTGACCACGACTATCTACATATGGACCCTCAGGATTTTTTGAACGAAATACCCGTATATTATATTCTCCATCTGCACCTAACCATCCATATGATACGTATAAGTAGTAATAATCAGTATCAGGATGATAAACAACATATGGCCCTTCCATTGATTTGTGATATCCACCTGCTATTTTGGTGCCAAAATATCTATCAATTAGTCTTCCATCATCTGTTATTCCATCTTTTCCTGGATAAATAGGTCGTCCTGTTTCTTTATCAAGTTCGAGGATAAAAATTCCACCTGACCAAGACCCGTAGGTCATCCATAATCTACCGCTCTTGTCATAAAATATATTTGGATCAATAGCATTTGGATATATTAAATTATTATATGAACCGTCACTCTTAAACCATTTAGGATTTTCACTTTCTAATATACCAGCTTTTATCAATGAAGGTATATTTGTATTAGTCCATTTTTTATTGACATCACTATCGTAATCGTATGCTTCATCTCTTGTAAAACCTGAATAAACAATAGTATCTACATATTTATATGGACCTTCGATGTTTTGAGATACTGCAAATCCTATAGCTGAACGCACATACGTAGAGGATACACTATAGTAAAGCATATAAGCGCCTTTTGTTCCATCCTCATTCACATAATCTTCATTCCAAAAAACTTGCGGAGCCCAAACAGCAAAACCACCTTTACTGTCAGAATCATTCTCACCAGCCCAAGCAAAAGACCCAGCTAAATTTTCTGATAAATCGCCAAATAGCGCATTCCTTGGAGTTGTATAACCATTCGTAAATTTAGTCCATTTCATTAAATCCGTCGACTTAGCAGCTTCAATATGAGATCCAAAAACGTAGTAAGTGTCTCCATCCTTCACAATAGAAGGGTCATGAACAGAAACGTTTACGAATTCCGGAATCGGATAAGCATATTCCAGCGCTTTCATCGCAGCTTCCAACGCAGCTATTTCACTACTCCAATCCTCCCTTTCACCATCATTTGCAAGTGCTTCTTCAACAGAAGCAATGGCAGACTGTAACTTTTGATATGACTCTTCTGTATAGATACCATTATTTTTTATTGCTTTTGCTTGTGCTAATAATTCCTCTACTCTTGATCTACTTACGTCTGGCGCAACAGGAATTTCACCAGTTTCATAATAATTTTTAATTTGTCTAGCAGTTAAAACCATTCCGTCGTAAATAAGTAATTCATCAATTAAACCTTTATATGGAGGATCCCAATAGTTAACACCTAAGCCAAAAACCGCATTCTCTGTATCAAATATATTAGGAAAGTCATCACCTGTAAATTTAATTTCCCCATTTACATAAACATTAATTCTTCCTTCATCTATTGTAAAAGCCAAATGCGTCCATTCATTTGTATTTATTTTATAGCCTATGGATGCGTCATACCATTCCACTGGTCCTGTTGTACTATGTGACCATACAACTGTCTGTCCTGCAGCGTTTCCACCAGGAACTAAACTGACCCAATTATCCATATCTTTGGCACCAAAAAAGGTTGTAGTAAACATCGTTAACTCCTCAGGTTTCAACCACAATAAAACTGAGTACTTGTTGCTTTTAATTAAACCATCAGGTAACCGAATTCCAGATGAACCATCAAACACTGCTGCCTGTTCAAATTTTCCTTTGGAATACATCATCGTTCCACCGGTATTGTCGATCCTGTCACCTGTTACTTTTCCTGCTTCCCAATTGCCTGTTTGATCTGTTAAATCACCATCAAATGAATAATAAGCTATTAAACCAGGTCTATTTTGAGAATCACTTTCTTGTAAAATCTTTGTATTAGCAATACTTGAGTTTGATAAAAGGAAAATAAGTAGTAAGCAATAAATAATTAATCCTTTAAAAATATCCTTTTTTACCTTCAATCTTTCCTCCTTCTTTCTATATAAATTTATTTATCCTAATAGACTAAACACCTATTAGCTTCAAACCATCATACAATTTGTGGCATCATTTTTGATGAAAATTTTTACGCACAATTATACTTTTATAAATCCATTTTCGTATTAAATTAAATACTTGTGAGTTAATATACGTATATATTTTAATTATTTGCAAATTATTTGCAGGACAAATGTACGTACATTAATATATATAATTATATATTCGCTCTCGATTTTAACACTCATTCTTAAATTTATAAATTTTTTATGAAATCTTAAGTAACTACTTATTTATAATCCCGAACTTATACTTAGTAACTGATGAATATTTTTTACCTCTTTTTAACACATAAGAAGGAAAATTAGAATGGTGTATTGCATCCGGAAATCCTTGTGTCTCTAAACAAATCCCTAAGTATTTTCGTAAAGAAATTCCATACATATCATTTTCTTTTAATTGATTACCCGTATATACAACCACTCCAGGTTCATCTGTTTCAATAGTTAAAGTACGCCCACTTTCTAGATCCCATAACATAATCTCTTCATCATGGTGAGTATTCAATATAAAAGGATGATCATACCCTCCTTTTGCTACTTTTGTTTGTGGATGGTTTGATGTAATTCCTTCTTTTATAAGTTTTCCTTCTCGTAAATCAAATGGTGTATTAGTTACATCTAATATTACTCCTGTTGGAATCAATTCTTCATCTAATTCTAAAAACTGATCACTTTTTATTTTCAAAACATGATTTAAAATGTCTCTTTTTAGGTTGCCACTTAAGTTAAAATAAGTATGATTTGTCATGTTAAGTAAGGTATCTTGATCAGAAATAGCTTCATAAGAAATAGAAAATTCATTGTCATTGTTAAGGGAATAAGTTACTTTTATCTCTACATTTCCCGGATATCCTTCTTCTCCATTTACGCTAAGGTACGAAAATTGTATTGCAATTTCTTTTTCTTTTTGTACAATTTCTGGTTCCCAAAAAAACCTGTTAAAACCTTTTAAACCTCCATGCAAGTGGTTGTTGTTTTCATTTTTGGTCAATATATACGTTTTCCCGTTTAAATCAAACATCGCATCTTTAATTCTACCAGCTACTCGCCCAATAATAGCGCCAAAATAAGATGTATTATTAAAATAAGGCTCAATATGGTCAAATCCTATTACAATGTTTTCATAATTCCCTTTATTATCAGGAGTTATGATTTTGGTAATTATGCCTCCATAATTGAGACATGTTATTTTAATACCTTTATCATTCTCCATAGTAAAGGATATCACCGCTTTGTCATCTATCTTTCCCCATTCTTTTTGGATAACTTCCATAAAGCGCAACTCCTCTTCCTATACTTGCGGATTCAAAATTTGTTTTTTATTAGATAGTCAAACTTATTATCCCAAGCAAACTTAATAAGTTTTATTGTACGCATATTAACAATTAAAATCATCATTTTGTACGTACATCTATAATAATATATACGACATAACTTCAAAAATTCCTGCTACGTAATAATAAAATTTTTATAATTTTTTAGTTTTCGATTAACATTCACTATAAATCGATTTTTAACTATCTACTTAACATAAAATAGCTCAAACAGTATTCTTATATATTTCATATCTCAAATGATCTATAAATTGTTTTGCACTTCTTGGAGACCTTCCATTGTGCCACATCGCCCATCTTAATGCCTTTTCCTTCAAAATATTCCAATTAATATCTATATTATTTTTTTCAGCTAAGCCTTTAACAATTTTTAAATACTCTTCTTGACTTGGAGTAACAAAGGTAATAGTTATCCCAAATCTATCGCTTAAAGAAAGTTTTTCTTCTCTCGCATCTGTATTATGAAGTTCATTGTCCTCTATATTTTCTGTAACAATATGCCTCCTATTTGACGTCGCATAAATTACTACATTTGAAGGTAAAACCTCTACTCCACCTTCTAATACTGACTTAAGTTCTTTATAATCCGCCTCACTTTCATCAAAAGACAAATCGTCAAAAAACAATATAAATTTCATTCCTCTGTCTTTAATTA
>Ga0247720_100242_pt1 | contig 24299 bp, 25 predicted proteins | sample MSEWel2015_12_15_FD_189078 | JGI IMG/M metagenome (GOLD analysis project Ga0247720, IMG submission 189078) | Subsurface sediment microbial communities from gas well in West Virginia, United States - MSEEL Well Study Marcellus 3H_2015_12_15 | ecosystem: Environmental > Terrestrial > Deep...
TGATGCATATTGCTTAAATACTCACGGCGACTATCTAATGACATCCTCAATACACATCCCCTCGGTAAGATTTCGCCGTGAGTGAGCCGAACTCCCTTCGGTTATATTTTAACTGAGTGATCGCGTTCCCTTGCAGCCCGGAGCAACCTGTGCTATACTATTTTCAGGTTGTTTTCACTCAGACATTACCTGGTGTGTTGCTGGAAAAGAGTGGGTCAGTGCCCACTCTTTTATGTTGAAAACCTGGGAGGCTACCCTTTTGAGCAAACTGACGGAATTAATTCAGGGCCTGGTGGAACCGGTACTGACCGGGATGGGCTACGAACTGGTCGACCTGCAGTACGGCCGGGAAGGAGGGCGCTATATCCTGCGGCTGTTTATCGACCGGCCGGAAGGTATCGGCCTGGATGATTGCGAAAAGGTCAGCCGTGCCGTCGGTGACATCCTGGACCAGGAAGATCCCATCCCCAATAGTTATTACCTGGAAGTATCGTCGCCGGGCCTGGAGCGCCCCTTAAAGAAAGAAACCGATTTTCAGCGTTTTGCCGGGCGAAAAGTGAGATTGCGTATGTTTGCCCCCATTGACGGTCAACGTCATTTTCAGGGGCGGCTCCTGGGTTACCGGGAGGGGCAGGTGCAGGTGCAGCTCGATGATGGTCGCCAGCTGGCCGTCCCCCTGGACCAGGTAGCGACTGCCAGGTTGGTGTTTGACCTGGCGGAGGATGAGGAGGCCTAAGGATGAATATTGAATTTATCCAAGCATTACAGGACCTGGAAAAGGAAAAGGGTATTAAGGTCGACATCCTGCTGGAAGCCATCGAGGCAGCCTTGATATCGGCTTATAAGAAAAACTTTGGGTCGGCTCACAATGTCCGGGTGGAAATCCAGCGTGACACAGGGGAGATTAAAGTCCTGGCCCAGCGCCAGGTGGTCGAAGAAGTAAGCGATCCCCGGACGGAGATTTCCCTGGCGGAAGCCCGGGTTATAAATAGCAATTATGAGATCGGCGATGTGGTAGAAAAGGAGGTAACGCCGCGGGATTTTGGGCGTATAGCCGCCCAGACGGCCAAACAGGTAGTCGTCCAGCGTATCCGTGAAGCCGAGCGGAGTTTAATTTACGATGAGTTTATTGGCCGCGAGAACGATATTGTTACCGGGGTTGTCCAGCGCCAGGAAGGTAAAAATGTTATCCTGGACCTGGGCCGGACCGAGGCCATCCTCCTTCCCAGCGAGCAAAGTCCCGGTGAGGTTTACCGCCAGGGAGAACGTTTAAAAGCTTATATCCTGGAAGTACGCAAGACCAACAAAGGACCGCAAATCCTGGTGTCCCGCACCCATCCCGGCCTGATTAAAAGGCTTTTTGAATTGGAAGTACCGGAAATTCATGATGGGATTGTGGAAATTAAGGGAGTGGCCCGGGAAGCCGGTGCTCGCTCCAAAATTGCCGTCCATTCCCGGGATGAAAAGGTGGACCCCGTCGGCGCCTGCGTGGGACCCAAAGGCTCTCGGGTGCAGGCGGTAGTCCAGGAACTCCGGGGCGAAAAAATCGATATTATTAAATGGAGTGATGACCCGGCTGTTTTTGTGGCCAACTCCTTGAGCCCGGCCAGGGTCCTGGACGTTACCGTGGATGAAGAAAATAAGGTTAGCCAGGTAATTGTCCCTGATAACCAGTTATCCCTGGCCATTGGCAAGGAAGGCCAGAATGCCCGCCTGGCGGCAAGGATAACAGGGTGGAAAATCGATATTAAAAGTGAATCGGAAGCTGGTGACTGGGATACCTGGGATAATGACCTGGAACTTGAAGGCGGAATAGAGGAGGAGTAAGCTTGCCCAAGCCCAGGAAAATACCCGTACGGATGTGTGTCGGTTGCCGGGCGCGCAATGATAAGCGTAATTTATTGCGCGTTGTCCGTACACCGGCGCAAGAGGTGGTTCTTGACCCTACCGGGAAACGTGCCGGGAGAGGGGCCTATATCTGCCCCAGAGTGGAATGCCTGCGCAAAGCCCTTAAAAGCCGGGCCCTGGAGCGGGCCCTGGGTGTAAGCCTAACCCCGGAGGTCATGGCTGACCTCGAAGCCAGCCTCACCCGGGGTAATGGTCATGAATAAAGTTTATAACCTCCTCGGCCTGGCTTACCGGGCTGGCAAGGTAGCCTGGGGATACCAGGCAGTTATGGCGGCTATCAAGAGGCGAAAGGTTTTTCTCTTATTGCTGGCAGTTGACAGCAGCCCCCGGATGAGGGGTAAACTACTGGCAACCTGCCGGGAATCCGGCATTGAAGCAATTGTTTATGGCGATAAAGTTACCATAGGAGTAGCGCTAGGTAAACCTCCATGTGCCGTCGTCGGCGTTACTGATGCAAATCTGGCCAGGTTAATCCGGCAACATGTACGGGAGGTTGGTGCATGAGATTATGGGGGTGGTTTAATGGCCAAAACACGCGTCTACGAATTAGCCAAGGAATTACGGGTTTCTAATAAGGATCTAATGGACACCATGGCTCAACTGGGCATCTATACCCGTTCCCATATGAGTGTCCTGGAAAACGGGGAAGTAATAAAAATCCGCAACCATTACCGGCAGATGTGGCGAGCAGCCAGGGCGGCTAAGCTCAAGCAGCAACAGGCAGGAGCGACGTCGCCGGTGGAAGTTGTTGCCCAGCCCCAGCAGGTTATCGGGAAAGCACCTTCCACACCGGCGGCAGAGGCAGGGGTTAAGACCCGTCCGGAAAAAGAACAGAAGCCGGCTGCAGGGGAACCTGCCCCAGCGGCAGCGCAACCGGAACAGCACCGGGAATATGAAAGTAAGGAACGTTCCGGCAAGGGGGAAAACGGGAACCAGCAATCAGGGAAACAACAACCCGGACAGGCTAAAAAACGGCAGGATCATAAGCAGGCCCGCCGGCGAGAAAACAAAGGCCAGGAGCAGGAAGGCCGCCGGGGCCAGGAACGGGAGGAGCGGACGGCCAGGGTTGACCAGCAGGTACAGGTACCAGCCCAGGTGGCTGCCCCGCGCCCGGCAGGTAAAGGCGCCGGCAGGCCGGCGCGAAATAAACAGCTGCGTATACCGAAACCGCCGGAGGCAGTTGCCAAGGAGGCGCCGGAAAAACGGCGGGAACGGCCGGTGGGTAAGCCGGCTGCCAAACAGGCTGAAACTGGCCGCAGCCGTAAGCTGGTAGAGCTTGAACAGCAGCGGGAGGAACGCCTGCTGCGGCGGGACAAAGATAAAAATAAAGCTAAGGTCGCTCAGCAGGAAGCACCCAAAGTCGTCCGCCGGATAACTTTGACGGGCAGCATTACTGTCCAGGAACTGGCAAAAAGGCTCGGTAAAACGGCGGCTGAAGTTATCAAGTTTTTAATGGGCCAGGGCGTAATGGCCACCATCAACCAGGAGCTGGATATAGATACGGCCGCCATTGTCGCCCAGGAAATGGGGGCCATTGTTGAGGTTAAAGAGGAGAAACCCATTACCCTCCTGGAAGACCTGCCTGATGACCCGGAAAGCTTGCAAGAACGGCCGCCGGTAGTAACCGTTATGGGCCATGTCGATCACGGCAAGACCTCTTTGCTGGATGCCATTCGGCGCACCAATGTTACGGCTACCGAGGCTGGCGGTATCACTCAGCATATTGGTGCCTACCAGGTAAAGGTTAAAAACCGGAAGATTACTTTCCTGGATACCCCCGGTCATGAGGCCTTTACGGCCATGCGCGCCAGGGGAGCCCAGGCGACGGATATAGCCATTCTAGTGGTGGCTGCCGATGATGGCGTCATGCCCCAGACGGTGGAGGCCATTAACCATGCCAAAGCTGCCGGCGTACCCATTGTCGTGGCCATTAATAAAATAGATCGTCCCGAGGCCAACCCCGACCGGGTCAAACAGCAGCTGACGGAGTACGGCCTGGTACCGGAGGAGTGGGGTGGCGATACCATTATGGTACCCGTCTCAGCCCTTAAAAAAGAGGGCCTCAATGAATTGCTGGAAATGACCTTACTCACGGCCGATATGATGGAGCTAAAGGCAAACCCCAATCGCCCGGCCCGGGGGATTGTCATTGAAGCCAAGCTGGATAAAGGTCGTGGCCCGGTGGCTACCATGCTGGTCCAGAAAGGTACCCTTAAAGTAGGTGACAACCTGGTAGCCGGGGCGGTTTACGGCCGGGTCAGGGCCCTCTTTGACGATAAAGGCGAGCGGGTAAAGAGCGCCGAGCCTTCTATGCCGGTGGAAGTCCTGGGCCTTTCCGATTTACCCCAGGCCGGTGACATTTTCCAGGTTGTGGAGGATGAAAAGCTGGCCCGCCAAATTGCCACCTTGCGCCAGGAAGAACGCCGCCAGGAAGAATTTAAGGCAGCCAACAAGACATCACTGGATGACCTATTCAAGCAGATGGAAGCAGGCGAGGTCAAGGAGCTTAACCTGGTGGTCAAAGGCGACGTGCAGGGTTCGGTGGAAGCCCTGCGGGCGGCCCTGGAGCAGTTGTCTACCAACGAAGTTAAAGTTAATATCATTCATGGCGGAGTCGGTGCCATTACGGAAACCGACGTCATGCTGGCCGCAGCTTCCAAAGCTATCATCATCGGGTTTAACGTTCGCCCGGACGCCAACGCCCGGAGGGCGGCGGAAGAAGCAGGGGTAGAAATCCGTCTCTACCGGGTGATCTATGAGGTAATCGACGAGGTCAAGGCCGCCATGACCGGTCTTCTGGAGCCGGAGAAACGAGAAGTGGTCCTGGGCCGGGCCGAAGTACGGGCGACCTTTAAAGTGCCTAGGGTAGGTACGGTGGCCGGCTGCTTTGTCACCGAAGGCAAGGTTCAGAACCGAGCTCTGGCCCGGGTAATCCGGGACGGGGTAGTGGCCTTTGAAGGCCGCATTGAATCCCTGAAACGCTTTAAGGATGACGTCCGGGAAGTAGCCCAGGGTTATGAATGCGGCATCGGTCTGGAAAAATTTAACGATATTAAGATTGGCGACGTTATCGAAGCTTATATTATAGAAGAGGTTAAACGGGAACTGTAGGGAGGCGATGGCCGTGGCGCTGCGGGTTGAGCGGGTTGCCGAACAGATGAAAAAAGAAATTGCCCAGATTTTGCGGGATGAATTGAAAGATCCCCGCCTGGAAGCCGGCCTGGTTACAGTTACAGGAGTAGAGCTTTCCAACGACCTCCACTATGCCAAAGTATACGTCAGCATCTACGGGGATGAAGCCCAAAAGAGTGAGGTCATGGAAGGCCTGGCCAGGGCAACCAGCTTTGTGCGGCGGGAAATAGGCCAGCGCCTGAAACTGCGTTATACTCCGGAAATTACCTTTAAATTTGATGCTTCCATCGAGCACGGCGATCATATCAACAGGTTGCTGGCGCGCGTCAAGGCAGAGGAGCAGGGACATGACGGCCGTTGAAAGTATAGTTGCCGTCCTGGCCGCGGCCCGGGATGTTGCCGTTGTCTCTCATATTATCCCGGACGGGGACTGCCTGGGTTCCACCCTGGCCCTGGCCCTGGCCCTGCGGCAGCGGGGTGCAAGGGCAGTGGCCGTTAACGCCGACCCGGTACCGGAGATGTTCCACTTTTTGCCCGGCCAGGAAACCATCATTCCACCAGAGAAGGTAACAGAGGTACCGCCGCTGCTGGTAATGGTCGATAGTACCGACATGGAGCGGGCCGGGGAAGGCTTCAGCCAGTGGCGGGAAAAAACCCGGATGGTAATTAACATCGATCACCATGTCAGCAATACCCGTTTCGGGCACCTGAACCTGGTGGACAGCCGGGCGGCAGCAACGGCCGAGTTAGTCTATGCCGTCCTGGAAAGAATGCCGGTAACCATTACCCCGGCGATAGCCACCTGTCTTTATACAGCTCTGGCTACCGACACCGGCTCTTTCCAGTATGAAAACTGTACGGCTACGACCATGCGCCTGGCGGCAAGGCTCATGGAGCTGGGGGCGGATTTATCCCTGATCAGGGAATACCTCTGGGATAGGAAGCCCCTGGCCAGTATCCGGTTGCTGGCGGCAGTTTTACCCACCTTGACCCTGGCCTATGACGGTAGGGTAGCTTGGCTGACGGTTTCCAGGGCCGCGTTAGAGGCTGCTGGTGCCCGGCCGGAACATGCCGAAGGGCTGGTAAATTACCCGCGCAGCATTGCCGGCGTTGAGGTAGGCCTGCTCTTCCGGGAATTGCCTGGCGGCCTGGTTAAGGTTAGTTTGCGCTCTAAAAAAATCGTCGACGTTAACGCGGTAGCCGCCCGCTTTGGCGGCGGCGGCCACCGCCGCGCCGCCGGCTGCACCGTTAAAGGTGACCTGGATACCATTGTAGCCATGGTTGTTGCGTCAGCAGGTGAGGAACTTTAATGGTAACAGGTTTTATCAACGTATTAAAGCCTCCCGGCCTTACTTCCCACGATGTCGTCCAGGACTTGCGCCGCCTTTTAAAGGAACGGAGGATTGGCCATGGCGGCACCTTGGATCCCATGGCTGCCGGGGTGCTGCCGGTAGCTGTGGGCAAAGCCACCCGTTTACTGGAATATATCCAGGCCGGTGGCAAGGCTTACCGGGCGGAATTTATCCTGGGGCTCAAAACTGATACTCAGGATCTCGGCGGCCGCGTCCTGGCCAGACCGGGGTGCCCGGGCTTAAAGCTCGAAGAGCTTCAGGCGGCGGCCCGGCGTTTTACCGGTACAATCGACCAGGTACCTCCCATGGTTTCAGCAGTTCATTACCAGGGACGGCGCCTCTATGAACTGGCCCGGGAGGGGCGGGAGGTGGAAAGACCGACCCGCCGGGTCAACATCGAGACTTTCCAGGTGCTTAAAGGATGGCCGGACGGGCCGTTCTTCCGGGTTGTGGCAGATATTACCTGTTCCAAAGGCACCTATATCCGTACCCTGGGAGCCGACTGGGGTGATTACCTGGGTTACGGGGCTACCCTGGCCTTTTTGCTGCGCACCCGCGCCGGCGGTTTTAAACTGGAGGAGGCCTGGACCCTGGAAGAAATTAAGGTGCAGGTGGCCGGTGGCAGCCGGGACTTTCTCCTGCCACCGGCAGCGGGTATTACCCACCTGCCAGCAATTACCGTCAGGGATAAGGCCATCAAAGCAGTGGCTAATGGCGCTATCCTCGACCCGGCTGACTGCGCCCTGGTACCGACGCTCCGGCCGGGGAGCCTGGTCCGCCTGGAAACCCCCGGCGGGGTTCTCCTGGCCGTGGCCAGGGTGGTGCCAAAAGGTGAAGGATATTGTTTTAAACCCGACAAGGTTTTGCAGTAAAGGAGTAAAGCGATGCAAGTACGGCAGGGAATACCTGAAGGGGAAATAGCCAGGGGCTGCTATCTGGCCCTGGGGAATTTCGATGGCGTCCACCGGGGCCACCAGCAGCTCATTGGCAATATTGTTCAGAAAGCCAGGACGGAGGGGAAACTGGCAGTAGTTATTACCTTTTCACCCCATCCCGTCCAGGTACTAGGTGATAACCCGCCAGGCCTTTTAACGACCAGGGCCATGAAGGAAAAATTGATAGCCGCCCTGGGAGTTGACTTTTTGTTTATCCTGCCCTTTACCAGAGAACTGGCGCAGCTTCCCCCGGAAACCTTTGTGCAGGATATTCTCTGGCCCCATTTTCAACCGCGCCTGGTGGCCGTGGGCTTTAATTTCACCTTCGGCCACCGGGGCGCGGGCACGCCGGCTTTATTGCACCGGTTGGGAGAAGAGCTGGGTTTTAAGGTCGAAGTAATGGCCCCGGTAACCTACAAAGGGTTAACCGTCAGCAGTACCGCCATTCGCAACGCCCTTGACCGGGGCGATATTTTGCTCGCCAGAAAACTCCTGGGCTACTGGCCGGTCTTGGCCGGTACCGTCGTTGGCGGCGACCGGCGCGGTCGTGAACTCGGTTTTCCAACTGCCAACCTGGCCGTACCGCCGGAAATCAAGCTGCCAGTATGGGGCGTTTACGCCTGCCTGGCCCGCTTCCAGGGCCAGGTGCACCGGGCGGTGGTCAATATCGGCCGCCGCCCTACCTTTGGACCGGCCCTGCCGGCAACTATTGAAGCCCATTTACTGGACTTTGAGGGCAACCTCTATGGCCAGGAATTAGAACTCGAGCTGCGCGCATATTTACGCCCGGAGCGCAAATTTGCTTCTATCAGGGAATTAGTAGCCCAGCTGCAGGAAGACTGCGCCAGGGCGCGCGAGTTACCTCTCAACCCTGAGACCGGCAGGCGTAACCACACGCAGGGCCATGGCGTAAAATATACTGCGGAGAATCCAGAAATTTACCATGGCCAGATTGGGGCTGGGAAAAATGAAGGTATTGATTACTGCCCACGCCAGGAAACGCCTGCAGGACTTTCGCCAGGAACAAATTAATGAGCATGATATCCAGGTAGCAGCCAGGAGTATCCCCGGCCATATACCCACGGCCACCCGTTTTCGGGGTTTTATTGCAGCTTCCGGGCGCCCCTTTGACCTGGTGGTGAAAGATGTGCTGGCCGGGCGTCTGGTGATTACCATTATTGGTAAGTAACAGGCAGGCAAAAGGAATAGTTGCGTTTAGTGCCCGGTAGGCCTATAATATAGTTAATGAACCCGAGGCGAGGATTAGCGAAGCTCCGACGCTTTTCTTGGCCCGCTGGGGATTTTAAGGAGAAGGAGGTGACGCTGATGGCCCTGGATCCAGCCAAAAAAAGGGAAATCATCGCCCGCTACCGGCAGCATGAAAATGACACCGGCTCACCGGAAGTCCAGATTGCCATCCTGACGGAACGCATCAACCACCTGACGGAACACCTGAAGGTGCACCACAAGGACCATCACTCGCGCCGGGGTTTGCTGAAAATGGTCGGTCAGCGCCGAGGTTTACTTAACTACCTGCGGGACAACGACATTGAGCGTTACCGGCAAATTGTTGATGCCCTGGGTTTAAGGCGGTAAATTTCTTGGGAGCGGTCGGGCCGCTCCTTTTTTTAATGAGTTTTTGACAGTATTTAGGGCGACATTGGAAGGAAATACTATAACAAATGTCGAATGAATTAAAGTTTATTAATGGTATGATTTAAGGGGGCTACTTGAAACTAATGCAAGGGGTATTAAGGAAAACCCTCACCATTGCCGGCCGGGATTTAATCCTGGAGACCGGTCGGCTGGCACGCCAGGCAGGTGGTGCCGTCCTGGTAACTTACGGCGGTACCATGGTGCTGGTCACGGCCACAGCCGCAGCGGAACCGCGGGAAGGAATCGATTTTTTCCCCCTGACGGTTGATTACGAAGAAAGGCTTTATGCTGCTGGCAAAATCCCGGGCGGTTTTATTAAACGGGAAGGCCGCCCCAGCGAAAAGGCCATCCTCTCGGCCCGGTTGATTGACCGGCCCATCCGGCCCTTATTTCCCAAGTATTACCGCAACGACGTCCACATCGTCGCTACAGTCCTATCGGTAGATCAAGATTGCCCGCCCAATGTGGCCGGTATCATCGGCGCTTCGGCCGCCCTGACCATCTCAGCCATTCCCTTTGGGGGGCCCATAGGGGCGGTAGGGGTAGGTTTAATCGACAACAAGCCGGTTATCAACCCAACCCTGGCTGAAGACGAAAAAAGTTCTTTAAACCTGGTAGTAGCCGGTACGGATACGGCTATTATGATGGTTGAAGCAGGGGCCAAAGAGGTTCCCGAGGATCTGATGCTGGAATGTATCATGCAGGCCCATGAAGAGATTAAACGTATTGTCGCTTTTATCAATGATTTCCGCGCTGAAGCTTTAGAGCTGGGCCTGGCCAAAGAAAAGCAGGAAGTAGTCGAACCCTGCCTGACTCCCGAACTGGAAAGCCAGGTCCGGGAGATTGCCGCACCGCGCCTGCGGGAAGCCATCTACACCAGCCGCGATGAAAAGCTCGCCAAGCAGGAAAGGGAAAAGCGGCTGGAAGCCTGCCGGGAAGAGATCAAGAACCTGGTGCTGGCCGGCAAAGAAGAGATGCTGGCGGAGCACCCGGAGGTACCTCGGTTGGTCAATGATTTAATTGCCAAAATAGAGAAGGAAATTGTCCGGAGAATGATCCTTACCGAAGGCGTCAGGATAGACGGCCGCGCCCTGGATGAGATCCGGCCCATTACCTGTGAAGTAGGGGTATTGAGCCGCACCCACGGCTCGGGCCTCTTTACCCGGGGAGAAACCCAGGTATTAACGGTAACTACCCTGGGCCCCATCAGTGATGAGCAGATCCTGGACGACCTGGGGGTCGACGAGTCCAAACGCTATATGCACCATTATAACTTTCCTCCCTATAGTGTCGGGGAGGCGCGGCCTATCCGTGCTCCCGGCCGCCGGGAAATTGGCCATGGTGCCCTGGCGGAACGGGCCCTGGAACCGATGATCCCCCCGGAGGAAGAATTCCCCTATGCCATTCGCCTGGTTTCCGAGGTCCTTGGTTCCAATGGCTCCACTTCCATGGGCAGCGTCTGCGGCAGCACCCTGGCCCTCATGGACGCCGGTGTACCTATTAAGGCGCCGGTGGCCGGGGTGGCCATGGGCCTGGTCAAGGAAGGGGACCAGGTGGCTATACTCACGGACATCCAGGGGATTGAGGATGCCCTGGGAGATATGGATTTTAAAGTTGCCGGCACCAAAAACGGCATAACAGCCTTGCAGATGGATATAAAAATCCCGGGCATAGACCGGGCCATTTTAGAACGGGCCCTGGAACAGGCGCGACGGGGACGCTTGTTCATCCTGGAGAAGATCCTGGCCACCATCCCGCAACCGCGGCCGGAGCTTTCCCCTTATGCCCCCCGGATGCTGACCATGACCATTGATCCCGATAAAATCCGCGATATCATCGGGCCGGGTGGCAAGATTATCAAAAAGATCATTGAAGAAACCGGTGTGGAGATTGATGTCGAAGACGATGGCCGCATCTTTATCGCTTCCACCGATGCCGCCAATGGGAAGCGGGCGGTAGAGATTATCCAGGCCTTGACCCAGGAAGTGGAAACGGGTAAAGTATATAACGGCAAGGTGACCAGGATAACCGAATTTGGCGCCTTTGTCGAAGTTATCCCCGGGGTCCTAGGTATGCCCGGCAAAGAGGGCCTGGTGCACATTTCGCAGCTGGCCAACGAGCGGGTGGAAAAAGTGGAAGACGTGGTCCAGGAGGGCGATTATATTCTTGTCAAGGCCATTGGCTTTGATTCCCAGGGGCGGCTTAAACTGTCCCGTAAAGAAGCCCTGCCGCAGGCAGTACCTGAAGGAGGCGGGCGCCATTTGCGCCGGCAGGGCCGGGAAGGCGGCAGCCGCGTCTTAAACAGCCGGCGGCCGCGCTAGCCGCCGAGTCTGATTACGGCGTGAAGGGCATATACATTGATCAGTACTCAATAAAAGGTGGTGCGGTCAATGTATGTGCTCTACTACCGGCGGCAGTGGCTGCGGCGGTTAGGAGTTTTAGCAGCCGCGGGGTTGTTGCTGGTCCTTGGTTTTACTGCCTGGCACTGGCTGGCGGGAAGGGCGGTGCCGGCCATGAAGACCCAGCCCATTTACCAGGGGGATCCGGGCCGCAAGGCCGTGGCCCTGACCTTTACCATAGACTGGGGCGAAGAGTACCTGCCGGCCATTTTGCAGGCCCTGCAGCAGGCCGGAGCGCGGGCCACCTTTTTTCCCACCGGCCAGTGGGCCGAACGTCATCCGGACCTGGTGCGGCAGATGCTGGCCGGCGGCCATGAGATAGGCAACCACGGCCAGAGCCATCCCCATCCCGATAATTTAAGCCGGGAAGAGAACCGCCGCGACATCCAGGCGGGGGAAGCGACCCTGATGGCCATTACCGGCAAGAAGCCGGTCCTCTATTCCCCTCCTTACGGGGAGAGCAAACCCCAGGTAGTGGCGGCGGCCGGCGACCTGGGTTATAAATTTATCATGTGGACCATCAATACCGGCGACTACCTGCCCAATACCAGACCGGAGGATATCCTGGCATCGGTAATCCCCAAATGCCAGAACGGCGCCATCGTCCTGCTGCACCCAACCGCACCGACAAGCAAAGCCCTGCCGGAGCTTCTAAAACAACTAAAAGAACGGGGTTATGCCCTGGTAACGGTTTCCGAGCTCCTTTAAAAGAAGGTGCCCCTTTTTTATAAGGCCGGCCTTCCCTGGATATAATAACCCCTGTTTAATGAAAATTTTCCGGGGGAGTGAAGGCCTGTTGCGAAGGCTTGCCTGCGGGCTGCTTCTAATCATAGGCTGCTTGTTCTGGTCCGGGACGGCAGAGGCTGCCGGTGAACCTTTCCTCACGGCTCCGGCAGCTGTTTTAATGGAAGCCAGTACCGGCCAGGTCCTGTATGAGCACGGTGCCAGGGAAGAGCGGCCGCCGGCCAGTACGACGAAAATCATGACCGCCATCCTGGCCCTGGAGCTGGGCCGGCTGGACGCCCCCGTCAAGGTAAGCAGCTATGCCGCCGCCACACCCGGGGCCAGTATCTATCTGACCACGGGAGAAATAGTGACCCTGGGCGACCTGGTTAAAGGGGCCCTGCTCAATTCCGGCAATGACGCCACCGTGGCCATTGCCGAAAGCCTGGCCGGCACGGAAGCGGATTTTGCCTGGCTCATGAACCGTAAAGCCCGGCAGGTGGGGGCTTTTCACACCCATTTTAACAATCCCCACGGCTTGACCGATCCGGCCCATTACACCACCGCCTACGACCTGGCCCTCATGGCCCGCTACGCCCTGGGCAACCCCGTCTTTCGCCGGCTGGTAGCGACGCAAGAAGACCAGATCCCGGCGCCGGACGGCGTGCGCTATCTCTACAATACCAACCGCCTGCTGGGCTCCTATCCCGGCGCCGACGGAGTAAAGACAGGCACCACCGACGCCGCCGGTCAATGTCTGGTCGCCTCGGCTACCAGGGAGGGACGCCAGCTCATTGCCGTCGTCCTGGGCAGTTCCGACCGTTATGCCGACGCCCGCGCCCTTCTGGATTATGGCTTTAGCGGCTTTTATAACGAAACAGCCAGGGCCGGGGAAGCAGTCGGCCAGGTGTATGTCAAAAACGGGGAAGCGACTGCCGTCCCTGCAGCGCCGCTGATGACGGCCGGTTTTACCGTGCCCGTGGCCCAGGCGGCTTTACTGGAAAAACGCGTGCTCCTGCCGGCTGCTGTCAAAGCTCCCATCAGCAAAGGCCAGGAACTGGGACAGGTAAAAATCCTGTTCCAGGGCCGGGAGGTTGCCAGCTCTACCCTGGTGGCCACCCGGGATGTGGCTGCCCTGCCCTGGTGGTCAAGGTTCAAGAAATAAAGCAGAAAAAGTTAGGGGGAAGGGGATGTACCAAAAAAATATCCTGGATAACGGCATCCGGGTGGTAAGTGAAGAGGTTCCCTTTGCCAATTCCATAGCCCTGGGGGTATGGGTGCGTACCGGTTCCCGCGATGAAGACGAAACCAACCAGGGCGTTTCCCATTTTCTGGAGCACCTGTTGTTTAAGGGGACAACCAGGCGGACGGCCCGGCAGATAGCCGAGGAACTGGAAGCAGTCGGGGGCATAATCAACGCCTTTACAACCAAGGAATACACCTGCTTTTACACCCGGGTGCTGGCCGAGCACCTGGACCTGGCCGTTGACGTTTTGAGCGACATGCTGTTTAATTCCCTCCTGGCCGTCGAGGACATTGAAAAAGAGAAAAAGGTCATCCTGGAAGAAATCAAGATGTACGAGGATTCCCCCGACGAACTGGTTCACGACCTTTTCGCCCAGACCATCTGGCCCGGGCATCCCCTGGGCCGGGCCATCCTTGGCACTTATGAAACGGTAGCCAATTTAAACCGGGACATCATTTACCGCTACTACAAGGAACAGTACAACAGCGCCAACATTGTCCTGGCCGCAGCCGGGAAATTTAACACCGCTGAACTGGTCGCCGAACTGCAGACGGCCTTCGGCCTTAAATCCTGCCCCGGCAAGCAGGGGGAATACCTGCCCCCCAAAAGCCGGCCCAGGGTCAGCATAAATATTAAAGACACGGAGCAGGTGCAGATCTGTCTGGGGGTGCCGGGTCTGCCCCAGGATGATGCAGCCATTTATGCCCTCCAGGCCCTGAACAATATCCTGGGCGGGGGCCTGAGTTCCCGCCTCTTCCAGCTTATCCGCGAAGAACAGGCCCTGGCCTATTCCGTCTACTCTTACCATGCCGGTTTCAGCGACAGCGGCCTGCTGACCGTTTACGCCGGTACCAGCCCGGACAATTACCGCCAGGTAGTAGCCTTGATTTTGGAAGAAATCGCCTCCTTAAAAAACAAAGGGGTAACGGCCCAGGAATTGACGCGAACCAAGGAGCAAATCCGCGGTAATTTGCTCCTCGCTCAAGAAAACGTCAACCACCGCATGAGCCGGCTGGGCAAGACGGAACTCACCTTTGGCCGGGTGATTACGGCGGAAGAAGTAATCGAGCGGTTGAACGAGGTAACTGAAGACGACGTCCAGGCCGTCGCCAGGCGCCTCTTCCGGCCGGAATACTTATCCCTCACCACCCTGGGGCCGGAAGTCGAACCCCTGGACCTGGCCGAGTGCGCCCGCCGGGCCGGGATATAGGGGGATTGCCGGATGGATCGTTTAGAACATATCTTTGCGCTGCAGGAGCGCTTCGACCAGGACCTGGCCCGTCGGCGCAGGCTGCCGGATTACAGCGCGGCGGAATGGATCCAGAAAGAAGTCCTGGCCATGGTCGCCGAGCTGGGGGAACTCCTGGAGGAAGTAAACTTTAAGTGGTGGAAAAACCCCCATCCTTTAGACCGCGAAGCCATCAAAGGCGAACTCGTCGACCTCCTCCACTTTCTCGTCAGCATGTGCCTAAAAGCCGGCATTACGGCAGAGGAATTTTACCAGGCGTATCTCGCTAAAAATAAGGAAAACTTTCGCCGGCAGCAGGGACTGACGGACCGCCAGGAATATGCCGCCCGGGAGGACACGGAAGCATAAAGCAAACATCTCCCTTCATATGTTTTAGCGAAGGGAGATGAAATCCATGCTGACGATCTTTTTTTCCGGCCTCCTGCTGCTGCTTTTTATCCTGGCCCTCAGGGCCAAGGTCGGCTTTTATCGCAACAGCAGTGTGGAAGCGGCAGCCAGCCCCGTTTCCCGGGCCCTGGCCGAACTGGTGGCCATCGCCGGGGGTATTTACCTCTCCCTCGTGCTCCTGGTCAGCTTCTTAAAGATCAGCCTGCCGGAAACGATAGCCATCGGGGGCCTGCTGGTCGATCCCCTGGCCGTTGTCGCCCTGGTAATAGCTCTTATCCAACCCCTGGTGCTGGGTCTCTGGCCGCGGCTGAAGGGGCGGTAGAGGTTATGCGCCTGTCGGAACTCATGGGCAAAGAGATAATTAACCTTTACGACGGCTCCCGCCTGGGGCAGATTGGCGATGCCGACCTGGTCCTGGACCTGGCCGGGGGGACCATTGCAGCCATTGTCCTGCCAGCCCGGGGGGGATGGTTACCTTTCTTTGGCGGCCGCCAGGAGCTGGTGATCCCCTGGGAAGCCGTCCACAAGGTCGGCACCGAAGTAGTAGTCGTCAGCCTGGATCCCACCTACAGCCGCCGGCGCGAGAAAGATTGACAGGAATTTTTCCTGATGGTATCATAAGATAAACAAAGCTATAAACTCATCTCGTGTGCAGTGGGGTAGAGGTGCAGCGGGCAAGAGTACTGCCGGTGAGGCGGGCACCGGTGAGCCGGCAGGAAAGGGTACGCTGCCGAAGGGAGATGGTTGGCCCGGGCCATCTCCCTGGGCCGGTCGCTGAAGAAGGGCCGGACTGTCACCGTAGAGGCTGGTGCCACGAAGGATCGTTGCCTATTTACGGTGGAGCGCTACTCGCACGAAGAGGCCTGGCGAGATGAGTATTCTGGTAATCCGGGGGAAAACCGGAGCGGGATGCTCATGGTTTTCCCTTAATTTTTTAAGCGGGGTGGATAGCAACGATCAGGGTTGTAGTTACCGGTGCCGCCGGCCGCATGGGCCGGGAAATGACGAAAGGCCTGCTGCAGGCAGAAGACATTGAAGTGGTAGGGGCCGTAGACCGGGTGGCGGTGGGTACGGATATCGGCACCTTAAACGGCCTGCAGCCGCACGGTGTGCCCATTAACGACGACCTGGCGGCAGTGATAAAAACCACTCGTCCCCAGGTCATGGTCGACTTTACCGTGGCGGCCGCCGCCCTGGCCAACGCCCGGCTGGCCGTAGAGCAGGGAGTAAGCCCGGTGATTGGCACCACCGGCATCAGCCTGGAGCAGCTGGATGAGCTGCACCAGCTTTGCGAATGGAGGCAAGTGGGCGCGGTGGTGGCACCCAATTTTTCTTTAGGGGCCGTCTTAATGATGCACTTTGCCCGGCAGGCCGCCCGTTACTTCCCCCGGGCGGAAATTATCGAAATGCACCATGAACAAAAAATCGATGCTCCTTCGGGGACGGCCTTAAAAACGGCGGAACTAATGGCCGGGGAGATAGGGACGGTGCCGGCCCCGCCGGTGGGGGAAGAAAAGGCTGCCGGGGCCAGGGGGGCCACCCACCGGGGCCTGTCCATCCACAGCATTCGCCTGCCGGGAGCGGTGGCCCACCAGGAGGTAATTTTTGGCGGCGAGGGACAGCTCCTGACCATCCGTCATGACACTATCAGCCGGGAAGCCTTTCTGCCGGGGCTTTTACTGGCTGTAAGGCGGGTCCTCCACCTCAAGGGGGTGGTTTACGGGCTGGAAAACTTGCTGGAATTATAGACCTGGCACCTCCCGGAGCGCCCTCACATATATTGCAAGTAGTACAGGTGTACTAACTTGGCAGGAGGTCGTTCCGGCATGGGCGGGATACTGTCAGGGATCAGGGTGGCAATGCTTGGTGGCGATGCCCGGGAAGTCCTTCTCCTGGAGGAGCTGCTGCGCCAGGGGGCCGAGGTCAGGACAGCCGGCCTGGGAGACCTGCCGGAGCAGGAAGGCTGTACCCGTTGTGACGATCCCCTGGATGCCGTGCAGGGGGCAGGGGTAATTATCTTGCCGGTACCGGGGATTAAGGCTGGAGGTATAATCCATGCTCCGCGAGCGCGGCAACCCCTATATTTCACCCGGGAACTGGCCGGGGCCATCCCGGCAGGAACGCCGGTCCTGGTAGGGGTGGCGCGGACCTACCTGAAAGAAATAGCGGCGGAGCGCGGCTGGCAGCTGGTGGAGACGGCCGAGATGGATGAAATGGCCATCTTAAATTCCATCCCTACGGCCGAAGGGGCCATCATGCTGGCCATGCAGGAACTCCCCATTACCCTCCACGGTAGTGAAGCCTTTATCCTGGGACTGGGCCGGATCGGTTTTACCCTGGCGCGGATGCTGGCCGGGATTGGAGCCAGGGTAACGGTAATCGACCGGGGCGCGTCCGACCGAGCCCGGGCTTATGCCGAAGGCTGGCCGGCCTTTACCTTTACGGAACTGGCGGCCATAGTCGAGCGGGCTGACGTCATTTTTAATACTGTACCTGCGCCGGTCCTGACAGGAGAGCTCCTGGCCCGGACCAGGCCCGATGTCCTGATAATTGACCTGGCGTCGGACCCGGGCGGCACAGATTTCACTGCCGCTGCGGCCCTCCGGCGCCGGGCCATGCTCGCTCCGGGACTGCCAGGTAAAGTAGCCCCCCGGACGGCCGGGCGGATCCTGGCCCGTATTTATCCCGCCCTCATATTAAAGTGCCTGGGACGACTGTAAACCCTACGTGGAGGTGCTTGCAATGCGGCTCAAAGGCAAAAGGGTAGGGTTTGCCGTCACAGGCTCCCACTGTACCCTGGCGGCGGTTATCCAAGAGCTGGACAGGATAGTTGCTGAAGGTGCCCAGGTTGTCCCTATTCTGTCCCCGGCTGTCAGGGACAGCGATACTCGCTTTGGCACCAGTGCCTTCTGGCGGGCGGAGGTAGAAAGGATTACCGGGCAAAAAGCCATCGATACTATTGTTACGGCGGAACCAATCGGTCCTAAAAAACTCTTTGACGTCATCGTAGTCGCCCCCTGCACCGGCAATACCCTGGCCAAACTGGCCAACGGGATTACCGATACACCGGTCCTGATGGCCGTGAAGGCCCAGCTGCGGAACCTGCGGCCGGTGGTGCTCGCCATTTCCACCAACGACGGCCTGGGGGCTAACGCCGTAAATTTAGGCCGGGTAATGAACATGAAAAATATTTACCTGGTCCCCTTTGGCCAGGACGACCCGCACGATAAACCCAATTCTCTGGTAGCCAGTATGGATTTAATTGTTGATACCATTCTGGCAGCCCTGGAGGGGCGCCAGATCCAGCCCCTTTTACTGGGTCCTCCGCCAAAGGGGCAGGTGACAGGAGGAAAGTAATTAGCTGATGAAGACTTACAATGTCGCTGTAGTTGGTACCGGAGCCGTAGGCCAGACCATGCTCAAGGTGTTGGAGGAGAGGAATTTTCCCGTCGGTCAACTGAAGGTCCTGGCTACCAGCCGTTCGGCGGGCAAGACCGTGACCTTCAGGGGCGAAGAGTATGTTGTCGAAGAGACTACACCGGCCTCCTTTGCCGGGATCGACGTGGCTCTCTTTGCCGGCGGCGAAGCCAGCAGGATTTACGGCCGCGCGGCGGTTGAAGCCGGGGCGGTGGTGATTGACAACAGCAATAATTTCCGTATGGACCCCGAGGTGCCCCTGGTGGTACCGGAGGTCAATCCCCAGGATGTCCGCTGGCATAAAGGTTTAATTGCCAATCCCAACTGCTCCACCATCCAGATGGTGGTAGCTTTAAAACCCATTTATGATGCTGCCGGCATCAAGCGAATTGTTGTTTCCACCTACCAGGCCGTATCCGGAGCCGGCCAGGAAGCCATTGATGAGCTGCGGCAGCAGAGCCGGCAGGTATTGGCCGGGGAAGAGGTAACAGGTAAAGTTTTTCCCTGGCAGATAGCCTTCAACTGCCTGCCCCATATCGATGTCTTCCTGGAGAACGGGTACAGCAAAGAAGAGATGAAAATGGTTAATGAAACTAAAAAGATTATGGGGGATGATCAGATCCAGGTCACAGCCACTACGGTCCGGGTGCCGGTCTTTAACGGCCACTCGGAGGCAATTAACGTGGAGACGCGGGAAAAACTGACGGCAGCGGCGGCCAGGGAACTCCTGCGCCGGGCCCCGGGGGTCGTAGTGGTGGATGACCTGGAAGCAAAGGCCTATCCCCTGGCCATCCAGGCCGACGGCCGGGATGAAGTCTTTGTCGGCCGTATCCGAGAAGATTTTACCATCGCCAACGGCCTGAATATGTGGGTTGTAGCCGATAATTTGCGTAAAGGTGCGGCTACCAACGCCGTCCAGATTGCGGAACTGTTGGTGCAGGAGGGCCTTCTATAGAGCGAGGTGACGGCCATGAAGGTCCTGGTCCAGAAGTTTGGCGGTTCGTCGGTAGCCACCCCGGAACAGCGGTTAATGGTGGTCCAGCATATCGAAAGGGCCTGCCGGGCCGGCTACCGGGTGGCCGTCGTCGTTTCGGCCATGGGCCGCCGGGGGGCGCCCTATGCCACCGATACTTTACTGGACCTCTTGGGGGACAATCAGGTTTCGCCCCGGGAGCGCGACCTGCTCCTGTCCTGTGGGGAGATTATTGCCGGTGTCGTTTTAAGCGCCACTTTACAGGGACAGGGTATACCGGCCGTTTTTCTCACCGGCGGCCAGGCCGGCATCATTACCGATGCCCGCTTTAATGATGCCCGCATCCTCAGGGTGGAGCCCCGGCGGGTCCAGTCTTACCTGGAGCAGGAGCGGGTAGTGGTGGTAGCCGGTTTCCAGGGGGTTACCGAAGCGGGGGAAATCACCACCCTGGGGCGGGGCGGCAGCGATACTACAGCGGCAGCCTTAGGCGTGGCCCTGAAGGCGGAAGCGGTGGAGATATTCACCGACGTCGACGGTGTCAAGACGGCCGATCCCCGCATCGTCAGCGACGCCAGGACCTTGAGTACCATCACCTATACGGAAGTCTGCCAGATGGCCTATGAGGGGGCGAAAGTAATCCATCCCCGCGCCGTGGAAATCGCCCGGGAAGGAAATATACCCTTAAAGATAAAGTCAACCTTCGGCGACGGGCCGGGCACCCTGGTGGTGGCCTGGCAGCCCGGACCCAGCGGCGTGCACATCAGCCGCGACCGGGTGATTACCGGTATCACCCATATGGCGGGCCTGACCCAGCTCAGGGTTACTTTACCTGAAGGAGAAAGGGCCGAAGCTGTTTTCCAGACCCTGGCCCAGAATAACATTAGTGTTGACTTCATTAACGTCTTTCCCGGGGAACTGGTCTTTACGGTTGCCGCCGGCGCCGCCGGCCGGGCCGTGGAGCTGATTGAGGGGCTGGGCCTTAGCGTTGCCGCCCGCCCTGACTGTGCCAAGGTGGCTGCCGTGGGGGCCGGCATGCGCGGCGTACCCGGGGTAATGGCGACCATTGTCACCGCCCTGAACCGCGAGGGAATAAAGATTTTACAATCGGCCGATTCTTATACATCTATATGGTGCCTGGTAGACAAGGCAGACATGGAGCGGGCCGTGCAGGTCCTGCACCGGGAATTCAAGCTGAACGATGAAGAAACAGGTGAGGTGAAAGCTTATGCCGTGGGGTAGAATCCTCACAGCCATGGTGACTCCCTTTACAGCCGACGGCAAACTAGACCTGAACGGTGCTAAGAAACTGGCCGCTTACCTGGTAGACCATGGCAGCGACGGCCTGGTGGTGGCCGGCACCACCGGGGAGTCGCCGGCTCTAAGCCACGAAGAAAAAATAGCCCTTTTCCGGGCTGTTAAAGAAGCAGTGGGAGACAGGGCGGCAGTCATTGCCGGCACAGGTACGAACTCCACTGCCGCCAGCATCGAACTTTCCCGGGAGGCAGAAGCCCTGGGGGTCGACGGCCTGATGCTGGTGGTACCCTATTACAACCGTCCTTCCCAGGAGGGCTTATACCAGCATTTTAGAGCCATTGCCGAGGCCGTTTCCCTCCCGATAATATTGTATAATATACCTTCCCGGACGGGGCGCAATATGGATGCGGCAACGACCCTGCGCCTGGCGGAAATTAATAATATCGTCGCCGTAAAGGAAGCCAGCGGCGACCTTGACCAGGCGACAGCCATTATCAGGGAGGCACCAGCCGGTTTTCTCCTGTACAGCGGTGACGACTCCCTGACTTTACCGTTAATGGCCGTAGGCGGGTATGGCATTATCAGCGTCGCCGCCCATGTGGTGGGCGATAAGATGCAAGCCATGGTCAGGGCCTTTGTTAGCGGGAATGTGGCCGGGGCGGCAGCCCTGCACCGGGAGCTCTTCCCCTTATTTAAAGCCCTCTTTATTACCAGCAACCCGGTACCGGTGAAGGAAGCGCTGCAAATGCTGGGCCTGCCGGCCGGACCGGTACGTTTGCCCTTAGTCGGGGCTAGCCCGGCGGAAAAGGAAAAAATCGCTGCAGCCATGAAGGCAGCGGGTATTTTACCGGCGGGTTGATGTTGCGGGATAAGGCCCCTTGAGGTATAATATATTATAGCTGGTTTAGAACGTGGGTTAAAACCGGGCCGGCAGCAGGCCCGGTCTTTAATTGTGGTGGCGCTATAATTTTTTCTTTGACAAATGGAGGTGGATTGATGGCCGAAAATGAGCAAAAGGTTTCCTTGATTCCCCTGGGCGGCCTCGGGGAAATAGGCAAGAACATGATGGCGATCAGGTACGGGAACAGCATACTGGTCGTCGACTGCGGCCTGACCTTTCCCGAGGAAGAAATGCTGGGCGTTGACGCGGTCATACCCGATTACAGCTACCTGCTGGAACACCGGCAAATGGTGAAGGGGATCATCGTTACCCATGGCCATGAAGACCATATCGGCGCTTTACCCTATGTGCTGAAGGACCTGAATGTACCCGTGTACGGCACCAGGCTGACCCTGGCCCTGCTCCAGGCCAAGCTAAAGGAGCAGGGGAACCTGAACGGGGTCAGATTACAGCAGGTTAAGCCCCGGGAGACGCTCCGGATCGGCCCCTTCAGGGTGGAGTTTATCCATGTCAGCCATTCCATTGCCGATACCGTCGCCCTGGCCATCCACACGCCGGTGGGGACCATCGTGCATACCAGCGACTTTAAGATTGACTACACGCCCATCGATGGCGAGGTATTCGACTTCTACAGGTTTGCCCGGCTGGGGGAAGAGGGCGTCCTGGTGTTATTGTCCGACAGCACCAATGTCGAGCGCCCCGGTTATACCATGTCCGAGCGGGTAGTCGGTGAAACCTTTGATGAAGTGTTCCGCCAGGCCAGGGAGCGTATTATTGTCGCCAGCTTCGCGTCCAATATACACCGGCTGCAGCAGATAATCTCTACCGCCTACAAGTATAATCGTAAAGTAGCCGTGGTAGGCCGGAGCATGGTCAACGTCGTAAACATTGCCATGGAGCTGGGCTACCTGGATATCCCGGAAAAAACCCTGGTGGATTTAAGCGAGCTGGCCCACCTGCCCAAAAACAGGACAGTGATTATCTCTACCGGGAGCCAGGGGGAACCCATGTCGGCCCTGACCCGCATAGCCAGGAATGATCACCGCCAGATCGAGATAGTTCCCGGAGATACGGTGATTATATCGGCGTTGCCGATACCCGGCAATGAAAAACTGGTAGCGCGGACGGTAGATCAACTCTTCAGGCAGGGGGCTGACGTTTACCACGAAGCTATAGATGGGGTCCACGTTTCCGGCCACGCCAGCCAGGAAGAGCTGAAGCTGGTCTTAAGCCTGGTCAAACCCAAATTCTTCGTCCCCGTCCACGGCGAATACCGCATGCTCATCAAGCATGCCCGCCTGGCGGAAGAACTGGGGATCCCGCCGGAGAATATCTTTGTGGCGGAAAACGGCCAGGTGCTGGAGTTCACGCGCAAGCGGGGCGCCGTTACCGGCAGGGTGCCGGCCGGGAGGCTCCTGGTGGACGGCCTGGGTGTGGGCGACGTAGGTAATATTGTCTTGCGGGACCGGAAGCAGCTGGCCCAAGATGGACTTTTGATAGTCGTTGTGACTTTAAGCAAAGAAAGCGGGGCCGTCGTTGCTGGGCCGGATATTGTCTCCCGGGGCTTTGTCTATGTCCGGGAGGCCGAGAAACTGCTGGAGGAAGCCAAAGAAAAGGTCCGCCAGACCCTGGACAAATGCGAAGAACGCAGGGTGACTGACTGGGCGACCATCAAAGGCCATATCCGCGATTCCTTAAGCAAGTTCCTCTATGAGAAGACCAGACGCCGCCCCATGATCCTGCCGATTATCATGGAGGTGTAATTTTTGCACCGGGTGCTGGAGGGCCCCGGTTCTTTTATAAAACCCTCTTAAATTAAAGTGGGTTTTAAATCAAGGCTACCAGGGTTAAAGACACGCCGGGGAGTAAATTCCAGGATTGTGCCCGGCTGGAAGGGGCCGGCCAGGTAGTCCACTGGGTCGGTGCTGATCAGACGGACCACCCGGGCCTGGTTGAAGCTTAAGGGTTCGATTTCAAGGGTTAAGTGACCAACCTTGATGTCCTGGCGGCGGGGGCAGAAATTTTCTGCCCCTTCCCAGATAAGCTCCCACGGCATAGGGCTGTAGATGTACATAATTATCACCCTCTCAGTGGAGTTTCCCCGGGCCGGGGACGCCTTCGGCAATGAGTCTCTTTAAATGTTGGACGGCCTGGGAAAGCCCGCCGACTTCATTTATCAAGCCCACCTTCACGGCATCCTTCCCCACCAGGATGGTACCGATATCCCGCGCCAGCTCGCCTGTCTGGAACATCAAGCGGCGCAGTTCCTGCTCTGAAATATTAGCATGCTCCACAATAAAGCGTATGACCCGGTCCTGCATTTTGTCCAGGTATTCGTAGGTTTGGGGGACGCCGATGACCAGGCCGGTAAGGCGAATGGGGTGGATGGTCATGGTGGCCGTTTCGGCAATGAAGGAATGATTGGCCGCTACGGCAATGGGCACGCCGATGGAATGCCCCCCGCCCAGGACCAGGGAGACCACCGGTTTGGACATACTGATCAGTATTTCGGCAATGGCCAGACCGGCTTCAACATCGCCGCCTACGGTATTTAAAACCACCAGGAGACCTTTGATGCCGGGGTCCTGCTCGATGGCCACCAGCTGGGGAATAATGTGCTCATATTTGGTGGTTTTGTTCTGCGGCGGCAGGACCAGGTGGCCTTCGATCTGGCCTACGATCTGCACGCACTGAATTTCACTTTTATAGTCAGCGACATTAGTTTGCCCCAGCTCTTTAATGTTTTCTACCTCCGGGCTGGCAGGGG
>Ga0247720_100243_pt1 | contig 24214 bp, 22 predicted proteins | sample MSEWel2015_12_15_FD_189078 | JGI IMG/M metagenome (GOLD analysis project Ga0247720, IMG submission 189078) | Subsurface sediment microbial communities from gas well in West Virginia, United States - MSEEL Well Study Marcellus 3H_2015_12_15 | ecosystem: Environmental > Terrestrial > Deep...
TACATTCCTCGGTAGCTCAATGGTAGAGCACCCGGCTGTTAACCGGGTGGTTGCAGGTTCGAGCCCTGCCCGGGGAGCCATTCCCCTCTTCCCCTGTTAGGTATCCCCTATCAGGGGCTTTTTTGTTTGCATTTGCTCTGCCCACCGGTCAGGTATAAGTTGGCACTCCCGGGTTATAATCTGGCTAGTGGGTGATTTAAATAATGCCAAAAGCAACAGGGAATCTAGTTATCCTGGGGCGCTTGCTTTTCCGGGCTTTTCCGGCGGTGGACAGGGAATTAAAGCGCTGGCGGCACCTGGCGGCCAGCACTCCGGAATCGGAACTAAGGCAGCAGGCCCTGGCGAGCCTTACCCTAAAGAAGTTCCACTGCCAGGGAGGGAGTGTCTATGCCACCTTGTCGCCCCGGTACCGGTATGGGGAGCAGCTCCTGCAGGCTATTGTAGCCCTGCAGACCATTAGTGACTACCTGGATAACCTCTGTGACCGGGCCGGTGTCCTGGATGAAAAGGCGTTTCGTCAGCTGCACCTCGCCTTTACCGATGCCCTGTCTCCCGGGACGACCCGGCACGACTATTATGCCGGCTACCCCTACTGCGGCGATGGCGGTTATCTCCAGGCCCTGGTCCGCACTTGCCAGCAGGCCCTGATGGTACTGCCGGGATATAAAATAGTACAGGAGGAAATCTTGTACCTGGCCGGCTTATACTGCCGCCTCCAGGCGACCAAGCATATAGACACAACCAGGCGGCAGGAGCGGCTGCAATCCTGGCTGGAACCTTTACTGGGCCAAATACTCACGCCTATCTACTGGTGGGAACTGGCGGCAGCTACAGGCTCAACCCTGGGCATCTTTGCCCTTATGGCCGCTGCGGCCGGGGAAGAAGTAACGTCACCCGAGATAGCCAGGCTAAAAGACGCATACTTACCCTGGATCGGAGGTTTGCATATCCTGCTTGATTACTTTATCGACCAGCAGGAAGACCGGCAGGGGGGCGACCTAAATTTTTGCGCTTTCTACCGCGATGAAGAGGAAGCCGGGCAGCGGTTGCAGTTTTTCCTGGAAAAATCCCTAGAAAAGGCCCAAAAACTCCCTGACCCTGCCTTCCACCTGCTGGTCGTCCAGGGCCTGCCGGCCCTGTACCTTTCCGATGCCAAAGTAGCCGGGCCCAAGTATTTACCAACCAAGGAGGCGGTTCTCCGGGCTGCCGGCAGCTTATCTCAGAAAATGTATCTTCTTTGTAAAACCCTGCGGCGGGTTGGCGTAATTTAGCGACCAGCTTGACTTAAATTAATTCATGCAGGGGGTCCAGGGTACGGGCAGCCAGTAAAGCCAGCTCTTCCTGTACCGGGTTTGCCGGTAGTTTATCCAGGGCCTCCAGGGCCAGGGTAATTTGTTCTCCCGCTGTGGCAGCCGTATATTCATCACATTTTAATTGCCGCGCGGCAGCAGTGAGCTCCTCTATTTCCACAGCCGTCAGGCCGCGGTTTATTTTTTCCTGCCACGGCGCAGCTTCCGGAGAAAGCTCTAAAAAGCGTAAAACAGGGAGGGTAAGGATGCCGCGGGCCAGGTCCTGGCGGTTGGGTTTGCCCATCCTTGCAGCGGAGCCGAAAAGATCGAGGTAATCGTCGATTATCTGGTAGGCCAGGCCCAGGTGCCAGCCGAACCGGGCCAAATAATTCTGCTGGGGGCGCTTTAAACGGCAGAGGATGCCGCCGCAACGGCAGGCGGCACTGAACAGGGCGGCCGTTTTTTGGCCGATATAAGTAAAATAGGAGTTTATATCGGGGCCGGCAGCTGTTAATTGCTGGATTTCCCCGCAGCACATGGAACGGATGGCTTCGGTAACCGTGGTGAGGACGGCTTTTTTGCTTCTGGCCAGGAGACCAAAGGCGGTGGCAAAGAGGTAATCACCGGTGAGGACGGCCGGCACTGTCCCATAGAGGCAGTGGAGAGCGGGCAGACTGCGGCGGACGGTCGCCCCGTCCAGGACGTCGTCGTGGATCAGGGAGGCCAGGTGAATAAGTTCTATGGCTACCGCCACTTGCCGGGCTTCCAGGGTATCATGAATCCCGAAGCGGGCACATAATAAAACTAAAGTTGGCCGCAGGCCCTTACCGCCGGTCAGGGCATGGTTTAAGAGCCGCTGCAACCGGGGATCCGGAGTGGCAACGGCTTCATTTAGGACTGCTTTTATTTCCGCCCCTAGCAAGGTATCTTCTCCTTTACACAAATTTATACAAAAGGTGCCAGCAAATGGAACGGGAGTAACTCTAGTATGGCTGGAAGGGGACGATTTTATAGCCGCCATCTTTAAAAACAGGAGATACAGCAAGCAAGAATGTAAAATAAGGAGCATAATAGCTTTTCAGGTGCCAGAAAGCCAGGGATTGGATAAAATAGGTATAGATTAATATTGCTAAGAGGAAATTTTTGCAGTATAAAATAGTCAAGGAAAGTCAAAAGGAAAAAGAAAGTCAAAACCAAAAGGAAGACTCAAGGGGGTGGGCCGATGAATGGAAGGTAAAACCCTGGCCGACCGGATAGAAAACTACATCAAGTGGCTGTTAAAAAGCAGTGCCGATGGCATAGTAGAGCTGCAGCGCCAGGAGCTGGCCGAGCGCTTTACCTGCGTACCTTCGCAGATCAGCTATGTCCTCAGCACCCGCTTTACCATAGAAAGGGGCTACCTGGTGGAAAGCCGCCGGGGTGGCGGTGGCTATATCCGCATTGCCCGGGTACCCCTAAATGCCGAGGAGCGGCTAAAAGATTGGGTGCACGAAGCCCTTGGTGAATACCTCTCCCAGGAGGCAGCCGTGGAGCTGCTGGAGCGCCTGGGGGAGGAGGGGTTGTTAACCCGGCGGGAGCAGCTGCTCCTGACGGCAGCCATCAACCGCCAGGCTTTACCCCTGGAACTACCCAGGCGCGACCAGGTACGGGCCTGCATTATGAAGGCTGTAATTTTAACCTTAATGCGCGATGATTTCCCTGGCGCAGGATAAAAGGGGGCTAGAAAATGCTTTGTGAACGATGCCAGGAGAGGCCGGCCAGTGTCCACGTTACCAGGATTATCAACGGCGATAAGACGGAGCTTTATCTCTGCCAGGAGTGTGCCCGGGAAATGCAGCCCCAGCTCAACTTTTCCATTCCCAAATTTTTAGCCGGGCTGCTGGATTATGACCCCGGCCTGGAGGTCAAAGCCCCGCCGGCAGTGGAACGCTGCCGCGAGTGCGGCCTGAGCTACGAGCAGTTCCACCAGACGGGGCGGCTGGGATGCCCGGACTGTTACCATTACCTGGCCGCGCGCCTGGATCCCCTCATCCGGCGCATCCAGGGCAGCAGCCAGCACCGCGGCAAAGTACCCCGCCGGGCCGGCGGCAATTTACGGGTGCGCCGGGAGATTGAAAAATTGCGGGCGCAGCTGCAGCGGCTGGTCGAGCAGGAAGAATTTGAAAAGGCCGCCCAGGTCCGGGACCGCATTCGCGATTTAGAAAATCGCCTGGGTGAACAGGGGGTCGGGCAATGAGTCTGAATTTAGAGCGCAGCAGCAAATGGATGGAAGGGTCCGGTCCCCAGGCCGACATCGTCATTTCCAGCCGCATCCGGCTGGCTCGTAACCTGAAGGGGATGCCCTTTCCCAATTTGATGAACGAAGCCCAGGAAGTGAAGGTTATCCGCCAGGTGAGCCAGGCCATCCGGGCGCCGGGGGTCTTCCAGGCCGTGGGTGAATTAAAGCTCCAGACCTTGCGAGAATTGTCGCCGGTAGAGCGGCAGATACTAGTGGAGAAACACCTCATCAGCCCGGACCTGGCGGAAGGTAAGGGAGAAAAGGCCGTAGTTTTACGGGATGATGAGGCCATCAGCATCATGGTCAATGAAGAAGACCACCTGCGCCTGCAGTGCCTTTTGCCGGCCCTGATGCTCCATGAAGCCTGGCGCCTGGCCGACGCCGCCGACGATGCCCTGGAAAACGAGCTGGACTTTGCCTTTGACCAGGAAAGGGGCTACCTTACCGCCTGTCCTACCAATGTCGGTACGGGCTTAAGGGCTTCCACCATGCTGCACCTGCCGGCCCTGGTGTTGACCAAGCAGGCCGGGCAGGTATTGACGGCCCTGACCAAGGTGGGAGTGACGGTCAGGGGCCTCTACGGCGAGGGCACGGAAGCCCAGGGCAATATCTTCCAGGTTTCCAATCAAATCACCCTGGGACGTTCTGAAGAAGAGATTATCAACAACCTTTCGGCGGTAACTGTGCGGCTGGCCGATCAGGAAAGGGAAGCCAGGGAATTGCTGCGCAAGCAAAACCGCTGGCAGCTGGAAGACCGCGTGGGCCGGGCCTACGGGGTCCTGACCAACGCCCGCGTCTTGAGCTCCCAGGAAGCTCTGCAGCTGCTTTCAGATGTCCGCCTGGGAGTGGAAATGAAAATTTTACGCGGCATCGACCAGCGGCTGATAAACCAGCTCATGGTGCGCATCCAGCCGGCTTACCTGCAGTTTACCGCCGGGAAAGAAATGACGCCCTTTGAGCGCGATGTGCGCCGGGCGGCCATGGTACGGGAATTTTTAGCAGGCTAGCAGAAAACCTACAGGAGGTGGAGTAATCATGTCACCACGTTTTACCGAAAGGGCCAACCGGGTCTTGCGCCTGGCCCAGGAAGAAGCCAGGGCCTTGCATCACCCGGCCATTGGGACCGAACATATCCTGCTGGGTATCTTGCGGGAAGGCGACAGCGTCGCCGCCCGCGCCCTGGCCAGTTTGGGAGTGAATGTGAAAGCTGTACGTGAGGAAGTGCGTAAAATTATCCGGCCGGGGGAAGCCCCTGCCGGTGGGGAAATCGGCCTGACACCGCGGGCGAAAAGGGTCCTGGAGCTGGCCAATGAAGAAGCGCGGCGCCAGGGCGTAAACTATGTAGGCACAGAACATATCCTCTTAGGCCTGCTGGAAGAAGGCGAAGGCCTGGCGGCCCAGGTGCTGGGCGGGCTGGGCTTGAGCCCCGAGAAAATCCGCCAGCAGGTCATCGCCCTGCTGGGGGGTGCCGGCGGGCAGCCCCAGGCCGGCGGCTGGACCCTGGTTTTCGGCAGCCTGCCCTTCGGCATGAGCGGGTTCCCCGGAGGAGGGGCCTTCCAGCCCATGGGCGCCCCCGGGGCGGTCAAAATGCAGCCGCAGCGGCCGGGTCAGACGCCCACCCTGGACCAGTTCAGCCGGGACCTCACCCGCCTGGCCCGGGAAGATAAGCTGGACCCGGTCATCGGCCGGGAAAAAGAAATTGAACGCGTCATCCAGATTCTAAGCCGCCGGACGAAAAACAACCCCGTCTTAATCGGCGATCCCGGCGTGGGCAAGACGGCCATCGTTGAAGGCCTGGCCCAGAAAATCGTCCAGAACCAGGTACCGGAAGTCCTGCGGGACAAACGGGTGGTGGCCCTGGATATGTCCGGTATGGTGGCCGGCACCAAGTACCGGGGCGAGTTTGAAGAACGCTTCAAGCGGGTTATGGACGAAGTCCGCGACGCCGGCAACGTCATCCTCTTTATCGACGAGCTGCATACCCTCATCGGCGCCGGGGCCGCCGAGGGGGCTATCGACGCTGCCAACATCTTAAAGCCTGCCCTGGCCCGGGGCGAACTGCAGACCATCGGTGCTACCACCATTGACGAGTACCGCAAACATATCGAGCGGGACGCAGCCCTGGAGCGCCGTTTCCAGGCCGTTATGGTCGGCGAGCCCACGGTGGAGGAAACCATAGCCATCCTGAAGGGCCTGCGGGACCGCTATGAGGCCCACCACCGGGTGAAGATTTCCGATGCGGCCCTGGAGGCGGCGGCCAGGCTTTCCGACCGCTACATCACCGACCGCTACCTGCCGGATAAAGCCATCGACCTGGTTGACGAGGCTGCTTCCCGGGTGCGTCTCAAAGTCTACACGGCTCCCGACGACGTGAAAAAGCTGGAAGCACGCCTGGAAGAACTGGAGAAGGAAAAGGCGGCGGCCGTCCATGCCCAGGAGTTTGAAAAGGCGGCGGCCTTAAGGGACGAAGAAAAGAAAATAAAAGAGGAGTTAGAAGCCAAAAAGGGCGAGTGGCAGAAGGAAAAGGGCCTGGAGAAGTCCGTGGTGACGCCGGAGGACATCGCCCAGATTGTTTCCAGCTGGACGGGAATCCCGGTCACCCAGCTGGCCCAGGAGGAAAGCGAGCGGCTCCTCCACCTGGAGGATGTCCTGCACCAGCGGGTCATCGGCCAGGATGAGGCCGTCCACGCCGTTGCCCGGGCCGTGCGCCGCGCCCGGGCGGGCCTCAAAGACCCCAAGCGGCCCATCGGCTCCTTCATCTTCCTCGGCCCCACCGGCGTCGGCAAGACCGAGCTGGCCCGGGCCCTGGCCGAGGCCCTCTTCGGCGACGAGGACGCCATGATCCGCTTCGACATGTCCGAGTACATGGAGAAGCACACCGTCTCTCGGTTGGTGGGCGCCCCGCCCGGTTACGTCGGCTACGAGGAGAGCGGCCAGCTGACGGAGGCCGTCCGGCGCCGGCCCTACAGCGTGGTCCTCTTTGACGAGATCGAAAAGGCCCACCCGGACATCTTTAACGTGCTGCTGCAGGTCCTGGACGACGGCAGGCTCACGGACGCCAAGGGCCGCACCGTGGACTTCCGCAACACGGTGATTATCATGACCTCCAATATCGGCGCCAGCACCATCAAGCGGGAGAGCCTGGGCTTTAAAGCTTCCACCAGCGAAGTGGCGGCCGATTCTTACGACAAAATGAAGAAGCACATTATGGAAGAGCTGCGGCGGACCTTCCGGCCCGAGTTCCTGAACCGCATCGACGAGCTCATCGTCTTCCATGCCCTGTCCAGGGATGATATCAAAAAGATAGTCGACTTGATGCTGGCCGATATGAACCGCCGCCTGGAGGAGAATAAGCTTTCCGTAGAAGTGACGGATGAAGCCAAAGAAATCCTCATCAAAGAAGGCTTCGACGAAGCCTTCGGCGCTCGTCCCCTGCGGCGTGCCATCCAGACCCTCATCGAAGACCAGCTCTCCGACGAGATGCTGGCCGGGAAAATCGTCCCCGGCGACAAGGTCCGGGCCGTCGCCCGGGACGGCAAGATTGTCCTGGAAAAGGCGGCCTAGTCCGGGACGGGATAGACCTCTACAAGCACCCGCGCGCAACGGGTGCTTTTTCTTTTGCTGTAACGAGCAATTTACTTATTTCCACCGCCAGGGGACTGTTCTAATTTTCCAGGGTCCCCAGGAGGCAGAAGGGTTTTCCCGCCCGGAGCCCTGCAGCCTCCAGGGCGGCCCGCTCGCCGGCGGCGAGGATGCAGGTGGCGGGGCCGGCCGATTTGTGCAAGTCCAGCTCCGGTAAGCCCGGCCGCCAGTTGATCTGCAGCCTGTATAAAGCGGCCAGATCCCGGGCCTCGGCCAGGATGCCCCTGGAACCGACGGGAACGATTTCCCGAATGCCCGGCTGGTCGAGGAGCAGGCGCACGGTTTGCAGGTCTGCGATTTCCGGTTCGTCGAGGAAGACCTCGGTTCCGACCTTGGGCCGCCCGAAAAGGGCCAGGGCGTCGCCGGCAGCCAGGCGCCCTATTAGCAGCTCTGCGGTAGCCGCCAGGCCGATGACGGTGATCCCTATCCCGGACTGGATAGTGGGGACGTTTTTTTCGCTGCTGCCGGTGAGGGCTTTCTCCGGATCGATACCCAGCGAGCGGACCTCGTCGGCTACGCCCTCCCGGATGGCCGCACCTGCAGGTTCCGGTTCCACGGAGAGGGTGTTGACGATGCAGACCGGCCAGGCGCCTACCGCCAGGACTTCCATCAAGGCTACCCTGGCGGTGAAGCGACCCAGGACGTATCCCGGCACCCGCACCACGTCGGCTTCCTTGGGGCCGATGGCCCCGGCGGAGTCGCAGGCGATCACCAGGGATCTTTGCGCCTCCAGGTCCAGGATGGTCAAATCACGGTAGCGGCGGGGGGAAAGGGTGGCCGGGGTCATTTACCTTCACCTTTCCCCCGGCCGGCGGCATAGCTGGCGGGAAATACCCGGCGCAGGCTGGTGAAGGCCGTCGCGGCCAGAACGATGTTCAGGGCGGAAGCGATTAATAAGGGCACCACCATGGCCAGGAAGAATGCTTTGCCGAACCCCGGCAGGGGGATGAACAGCGCCGGGAGTAACAGGCCGTTGAGGGCTATTCCCGCTGCGATCCCCAGCCAGGGGGAAAAGGGGTAGAAGAGGGCAAAAAGGGCGACGACGGCGGCCATTCCGGCGGCGATTACCAGGTGGAGGGGCGGGGTGAGGGGGAACCCGGCGGTAAAGGCGGTGAGCAGGTGCCCCAGGGAAGCTATCAGGGCCCCGTCGGCGGGACCCAGGATGAGGGCGCCGAGAAAGCCGGGAAAAGAATCGAAGGCCGGGGTGCCGGTGATGCTGGGTATTTTTAGATTGGCGCCCACAGTTGACAGGGCGATGAGCATGGCCAGAGTGGCCAGGCGTCTGGCCGTCCAGCGGCTTGCCTTAACGGCCGGGGAGGAAAGTTCCGGTTTTGCCATGTTTGCTTCTCCTTTCTAAAGAAGACTTTGTCAGGGGTGAAATGGGGCCGGGCCACCCGTAACAAAAAAATCCCCAGCCGTCTTCCGGCTGGGGACTTTACCATCATCCCCGGTTGCTTCTCCCCTTTCCTGGCGAAGGTGAGAGGTCGTATGGACAGGCAGGTCTCCTGGCTCGCGCTTCCTCGTTTGGCGATGCCTTCCCGGGAACTATCCCAGTGGCGTTATATCGCCAACTCCACGCTCACAGTGGCGGGACCGCGCCGGATCGCCGCCTGAAAAGGCGGTTACCGGACTTCCCTATTCTCCCCCTCCCGGGGGCACCTGTCCATTTTTTTCATATATGGTTGTCAATATTAATATAATCTACCACCGTGCTTTTGGCAAGCCCTGTTTCCGAAAGTAAGCCCGGGAAAGACTTCCCGGGGGAGGTAGCCGCACCGTGTTCGATTACCGGGCCGCTACGGGGCTGTGTTGTCCGTCTATTCCTGGCGGAAAAGACCGGTTCCGGCCGGGTTACCCTGGCTCACCATCCAATTTACCGCCAGTTCTCCCGGGGCGGTAACCCGTTTACCCTCTGCTAACTCCAGGGCTGCCAGGCCGGTGTCGGGATAGGCGCTTTCGCCGTGCTGAGAAAGATCCAGGCCGGCTTCCTCTTCCTCGGCTGTGACCCGCCTGGCAATCCCAGGGCCTGATGAGCTTAACCGAACGCTATTCTTATCTTCGTCAAGCTTGGTGAATCGCCGGATGCGGACCCGCACATCCGGTGGTGTGAGAGGACGGGGGCCAGCCGCCCCCTCCTACTCGATTTGCTAACGAAATTTAACAGGGTAAAGGAGGATTTTTCCTTTTTATGACGAAAAAATACATTTGGCCGGGGAGGGAGCGCCCGGCCGGTAAATAAAAAGGGGAGGTGTTGCCGTTGATCTCTACGGTTACAAGCACCACCGTTACCACCATTGCCAGCTCCACCATGGCCGCCGGACTGGGCCTGGCTGCTGTCCTCTGCTTGATTGCCTTCCTGATCGCCAAGGAACTGCTGGATGCCGGCGTCAGCGTCGAGGGTACGGGTGAAGGTGCGGCCACAACCCTTTACCCGTGGGTACGACCCCTTAGCCGCGCTCTGACCGTGGGCATCATCCCCTTGCTCATTGGCTTCGGGTTTATAGTCCTGGTAAGGGTGATGGCCGTCCTTTAAAGCAGCCATTAAAGCGATGGTGGTAAAACGCCATGAGCCCGGATTGGGGGCTCGCCACCGGACCGCAAGGAACGGTGGTATTTTTTTGGGGGAATTTTTTTGCGCTTGCATACCTGGAAAGAACTCGTCTACCTCGACGCCCTGGCCCTGGTCCTGGCCCTGATCATCCTCCTGGGCGGTCCCCAGCCCCTGCGGGTCGCCCTGGGGCTGCCTTTTGTCCTCTTTTTGCCGGGCTATTGCCTGATAGCGGCCCTTTTCCCCCGGCAAAGGGACCTGGACGGCATCGAGAGGATAGCCCTGAGCTTTGGCCTGAGCATCGCCGTCGTGCCCCTCATCGGGCTGGGCCTCAACTACACCCCCTGGGGCATCCGCCTCTACCCCATCCTTATCTCCCTGTTAATCTGGATCCTGGGCCTCTCCGCCCTGGGCCTCACCCGCCGCCGGCGGCTGCCTCCGGAGGAGCGTTTTACTATCGCCCTGGAGCTCAAGCCCCCGGCCTGGGGCGCCCTCACGCCCCTGGACCGGGTCCTCTCCATCGTCCTCATCGTAGCTATAATCCTGGCCGTGGGCAGCATCGTCTACGTCGTCAAGACTCCCAAAGTGGGGGAGCGCTTCACGGAATTTTACATCCTCGGGCCTTCCGGCAAGGCGGAGGGCTACCCGCGCCAGCTCACCCTGGGTGAGAGCGGCCAGGTCATTTTAGGCATCGTCAACCACGAGTACGCCCGGGTGGAGTACAGGGTGACGGTGCGCCAGGGGACGGACGACCTGGTGCAGCTCGGCCCCCTGGTGTTAAACCATGAGGAGAAATGGGAAGAACCCCTCGCCTTTACCCCCCGCCGGGCCGGAGAGAACCAGAAAATCGAGTTTCTCCTCTACAAAACCGGAGAGACGCCCCAGCCGGGCATACCTTACGTGAAGGCAGGCGACACGACGCCCTCCGTAGAACCTTATCGCAGCCTGCACCTGTGGATAAACGTCGTCAATCCCAGCCCAGCAAACAGTCCGGGAGATGAAGCCAGTTGAGCAGTCCCCAGCCCATGCCCCAGGCACCTTTTAAAATCTTCCTCGCGAGGCAGGGGGAATACCTGCCCTGGTATTACGGCGTCCTTTTAACCGCGGCCGAAATCCTGACGGCCCTCATGTACATACCCGCCGGCCTGGCCCTGCACTTCAGCATCTTGATCCTCTTGATCCTCCAGGCCGCCCTGGAGGCGGGAAAACCCCGCCACGTCCTCTACCAGGCCCTCACCCTGGCGCCCCTGACGCGCATCATGAGCCTGACCCTGCCCCTGGCGAACTTCCCCCTCATGTGGTGGTACGCCATCACCAGCCTGCCCCTTTTGGCGGCGGCCGGGGCGGCGGCCGCCCTCTGCGGCTTTAAAGCCGCCGACCTGGGCCTGGTCCGGGGCCGCCCCGGGCTGCAGGTCCTGGTGGCCTTAAGCGGCCTGCCCCTGGGCCTCCTGGAATACCTGATCTTAAAACCCCAGCCCCTGGCGGCGGGCCTCGACTGGCGCCATCTGTGGCTTGCGGCCCTGATCCTCCTCATATGCACCGGCTTTATGGAGGAGCTGGTCTTCCGCGGCCTCATCATGCGGGCGGCTACAATCGCCGCCGGGCCGCGCTTTGCCCTCTACTACATGAGCTTTATCTTCGCCATCCTGCATATCACCCACCGCTCGGTCCTGGACGTTTTCTTCGTTTTTGCCGTGGCCCTCTTTTTCGGCTGGGTAGTCCAAAAGGATCGCTCCATCCTGGGGGTCACCCTGGCCCACGGCCTTACCAATATCACCCTTTACCTCATCTGGCCCAACCTGTTATAATTTCTCTGGGTGATACATCCATGCGCGCCAGGATTATCCTCGGCGGGGTCGCAGCCCTCATTCTGGGGGGCGGCCTCCTGCTGTATTTTCTTTTCGGCTTTCCTGCCGGCAGGAGGACGGCGCCGATGCCCTTTTTTGGACCATCCCCGGGCGGGACGGGCTGGCAGGCGCCGGGTGCCGGTACCCAGACACCCGCGGGGAGCACGCCGCCCGCACCGGGAGGAGGGGCGGCGGAGGTGTCCCCGGCTCCCGGTGGGGCAGCGCCGGCGCCGACAGGCTCCCAGCAGCCCCACACCTCTCCCGGGCTGCCTGAGCAGGAGAACCAGGTCTGGCAGGAGTACGCGCCGCGCCTCCTGGCCCTGCAGGAGGAGTACCAGGGCCGCCTGGACGCCCTGCTGGCCCGCGCCTATGCCGACTACCAGCGCCATAAAAACGACAGGGCTAAGCTCCTTTCCCTGGCCGCCTACTACATCAAGGAGGGCACGGCCCTGGAAAGGGAGGCCGACGGCGCCTTCAACAGCATCGCCGCCGCCATGGAAGCAGAACTGAAAGAACGCCACCTGCCCCTGACCATGGTCCAGGACCTGCGGCGCCGGTACCGGGACTTAAAGCAGCAGCGGCGAAGGGCCATCTTCAGCCGTGCCTGGGAATTAATTAATTCCCAGGCAAATTTTTCTCTGGAAAAGAAGGAAATTGTTTCTTGACGGCGAATATAAGAGAAACCAGTGGGACTAAAGTCTTATACAATCTGGTACTTATCTAGGACCATAGTCATGTTGTCGTCTTATATAAAGTGGTGATATCAATTTGCAGCACTGCGACGTGGCAGTAGTCGGCGCCGGACCGGCCGGCTGCAGCGCAGCGCGCCTGATAGCCGCGGCCGGTTTCCGGGTAATCATCCTGGAAGAACACAACCAGATTGGCGAACCCCTGCAGTGCTCCGGCCTCATCAGCCCCCGCACCATGGAGCTTGCCGGTTACCAGGGGGAGCTGCGCCACGCCCTCCACGGCTTCAACCTCCACAGCCCCGCAGGGCACACCTTGGGATTCCAAACCAATAAAACCTACGCCGTGGCCGTCGACCGCGTGGCCCTGGACCGGCAGCTGGCAGACGCCGCCCGGGCGGCGGGAGCGGAGCTGATCACCGGGGCCAGGGTGGGAAGATTGCAGTATGCAGATGACGGTATAATCCTGCATGCGGCGGGAACTGCCGTCAAGGCGCGGCTGGTCATCGCCGCCGACGGGGCCCGCTCATATTTCGCCCGCCGTCTGGGCCTCAGGCCGCGGGAGATCGTCCCCCTGGCGGCGGCGGAAATAGAGCTGGGGCCGGGGAGCCGGGCCCGGGAGGACGTCATCGAGCTCTTCCTGGGGCAGGACTTCGCCCCCGGCTGGTTCGGCTGGCTCTTCCCGGCGGGCAAGGGCCGGGCGCGAATCGGCGTCGGGGTGGGCCTTAAAGGTCCCAGTCCACGGCGCTGCCTGGACATGCTGTTAAAACGCTATCCAGAATACTTCAGCAAGGCGAAGATTTTGCGTTATACCGGCGGCTGCGTGCCCATCGGGCCGCCGCCCCGCTTTTACGGCGAGCGGGTGATGCTTTTAGGCGATGCCGCCGCCCAGGTAAAGCCCATCTCCGGCGGCGGCCTCTACCTGGGGCTGCACGCGGCCCGGCACTGCGCCCGCACGGCCATCCAGGCCCTGGAGCAAAAAGACTTTAGCGCCGCTGTTCTCGCAGGCTACCAGGAAGCCTGGGAAAAAGAGTTCGGCGCGGCCCTGCGCAGCGACCTGGTGCTGCGGGAATTATTCCTTTCTTTGAACGATACGAAAGCCGATTATCTCACCCGCTTTTTCGACAACAGCTTCTGGCGGCAGTTTATCGCCCGGTACGCCGACATCGACTACCCCTCGGTCCTGGTGAAAAAAATCCTGGGAACGGGGCTCCTGCCCCGGAAGTTCTTTCAGCTGGCCCTGGACCTGGGCGGCTTTATCGGCCGCATCGTGAACAGGGAGGGAAACCGCCGCTCCCTGCCGGCCCTGGAAGCGGGAGAGTATCAAGCAACAACATAGAAAAACCTGGAGAAAAATAATAGGCACTCAAAATGGTAAGAAACATAAGCGGAGGCTGTGAACCCTGGCCCGTATGTGGGCGCCTGGACCAGGGAGAGCCGGTGGCGCAACCGGCCGCTGTTTTAGAAAATAGCGGTTTTCGCATTTTTATGGGGGTGGTTTTTTGCCGGCGGCAGTAGTCATCATGGCCGGTGGGTCGGGCGAGCGGTTCTGGCCTTACAGCAGGAAAGAAAAGCCCAAGCAGTTCCTGGAGATTGCCGGCAAGGGCAGCCTCCTCCAGCAGACGGTCCGGAGGGCGCTGCTGCTCACCTCTATAGAAAATATCTACATAGTGACGGGAAAAGAGTATACAGAGCTGGTACGCGAGCAGGTGCCGGAACTTTTGCCGGCAAACCTGCTGGTCGAGCCCGTGGGACGCGATACGGCCCCGTGCATAGCCCTGGCAGCTGCCTATCTGGCGGCCCGGGACCCGGAAACCCTCATGGTTGTTCTACCGGCCGACCATATGGTGCTGGATAATGACGCTTTCTGCGCGACGATCCAGGAAGGCCTGAAGGTAGCGGCAAGCACCGGCGGCCTGGTGACCGTCGGCATCCAGCCGACCCGGCCGGAAACAGGCTACGGCTACATCCATGTGGGAGTGAAGGAGATCGAGGCGGGCCGGGCCTACCCCGTCGACCGTTTTGTCGAAAAGCCCGACGCCCGCCAGGCGGCGGCCTACCTGGCCTCCGGCGAGTATTTGTGGAACAGCGGCATGTTCATCTGGCAGGTAAAAGCCATCCGGGAAGCCATCAGGCGCCACCTGCCGGAGCTGGCGGCCGGGATGGCCCCCATCGAGGCCGCCGTCGGCACAGAGGATTTTGCATGCGTGCTCCGCGACCATTTCCCGGCCCTCCCCAAAATATCCATCGACTACGGGGTCATCGAAAAGGCGGACAACGTCTGGGTCGTACCCGGCAGTTTCGGCTGGGACGACCTGGGGACCTGGACCGCCCTGGAACGGGTGATGGAGCCGGACAGCCGCGGTAACCTGATCCAGGGCCAGGCGGTGCTGCTGGATACCGAGAACGTCATCGCCAGGAACGACAACGGGGAGAAGCTGATGGTGGCCTTCGGCCTGAAAGATCTGCTCATCGTCGATATGCCCGACGTCCTTTTAGTCGCCCATAAAGACAGGGTGCCGGAGCTCAAGAAAGTGGTCCAGGAGCTGCAAAAGCAGGGCCTGGGCAGGTTTTTGCACAGCCTCCTCGATGAAGGGGACCGGGTGAGCGGCCTCCTGGCCGGCCTGGACTGGAAGTGCCCGGTCGTGGAGAAGCCCTGGGGCAGAGAAATCCTGTGGACCCAGACCCCATACTATGCCGGCAAGATCCTGCAGGTGCAGCCGGGGCACTCCTTAAGCCGCCAGTACCACCGGGAAAAGCGGGAAACCATGTGGTTTTTAAAGGGCGAAGGCGAGCTGGAGCTGGGTGGTAGGAAGATCCAGGTAAGGCCGAATATGATCTTTGACATCCCGCCGGGCACCGTCCACCGCATCCGGGCTAAAACCGGGATGGTGGTCCTGGAGGTGTCGTCGCCGCATCTGGACGACGTCATCCGCCTGGAAGACGCCTACGGCCGCGCGGGCTTGCGGGCGGAGAATTATTAAAAGGTGGAGCGCCGATGAATCCTGCTGTCTTTAAGGCCTATGATATCCGCGGCGTAGCCGACCGGGACTTCCCGGACGGCGAGGTTGAAAAACTGGGTAGGAGTTTGGGGACCTATTTTCAGGCCCACGGTTACCGGCAGGTCGTCCTCGCCAGGGACAACCGCCGGCACTCTTCCCGCCTGCGGGATGCCATAGCCGCGGGACTGACAGCCTCGGGCTGCGATTGTATCGACATCGGCGAGACCATCACCCCGGTCTTTTACTTCGCCCACCGGCACCTGAACCTGAAGGCCGGCGTCATGATCACTGCCAGCCACAACCCGCCCCAGGACAACGGTTTCAAGGTCTACTGCGGCGAGGGCACCATCTATGGTGAAGCCATCCAGGAAGTAAGGCGCATTATGGAAAGGGGAGAATTTAAAACCGGCCGGGGCCGGGTGGAAGAGGTCCAGGTGGAAGGGAGCTACATAGATTATATAGCTTCCCGCATAAAGCTTGAGATAAGGCTGCGGGTAGTTGTCGACGGCGGCAACGGCACGGCCGGTCCGGTGGCGGTGAAGCTCCTCCAGGCCCTGGGCTGCCAGGTAATCCCCCTGTACTGCGAATCTGACCCGGCCTTTCCCCACCACCACCCCGACCCCACGGTGGTGGAAAACCTGCTGGATTTAAAGCAGGCCGTCCTGGACAATAAAGCCGACTTAGGTGTTTCCTTTGACGGCGACGGCGACCGGCTGGGGGTAATCGACGACCGGGGCCAGGTTATCTGGGGCGATATGCTCCAGATCCTCTTCTGGCGCGAGATCATGCCCAGGTACCCCGGTAGCACAGCCATTGTCGAGGTAAAGTGCAGCCAAACCCTGGTGGATGAGATCACCCGGCTGGGCGGGCGGCCGTTCTTTTACAAGACAGGCCACTCCCTCATCAAAGCCAAGATGCGGGAACTGGGCATCCCCTTTACCGGCGAGATGTCCGGGCACCTCTTTTTCGCCGACGAATACTTCGGCTACGACGACGCCCTCTACGCCGCGGCAAGGCTTTTGCGCATTATCGCCGGCCGGGGCCGGAAGCTGTCCGAACTCCTGGCCGATGTGCCCCGGCTCCCCATCACGCCGGAGGTCCGCATCCCCTGCCAGGAAAAGCAAAAGCAGGCGGTTATCAGCGGCATAACGGACTCTTTTCGCCGGGAAGGGTACGAGGTAATCGACGTCGACGGCGCCCGGGTCGTTTTTCCCAATGGCTGGGGCCTCATCCGCGCCTCCAACACCCAGGAAGTGCTGGTCTTGAGGTGCGAGGCGAAGAGCGAAGCGGAGCTGGCTGGCATAAAGAAAATGTTTGAAGAAAAAATCAAGAGCTACATTGAAGAAGTAAATATTACTTGGCAATAGAAATATGCAATAAATACATGATATTTATCGTTGCCATATAAAAAGATATATTGAGGTTGATTCTATATATGAATGAGAAGCGTAATGCTAACGAAAATATAAATTGCGAGCTGGATTTAAAAGATAAAAAGGTTACCGTGCTTTTATGTACTCTCAACGAGGAAAAAAATCTACCTTATGTTTTGCCCTCTATTCCAAAGTTTGTAAATGAAATACTTATTGTTGATGGTCATTCTAAAGATAATACAGTAAAAGTTGCTAAACAGTTACTGCCAAAAGCACGTATAATTTTTCAACCTGGAAAAGGAAAAGGCGATGCTTTACGGCATGGTATTAAAGAGGCAAGCGGCGATATTATCGTTATGCTAGATGCCGATGGCTCAATGTCACCAGCAGAGATACCTCGTTTTATTAAACCACTTTTAGATGGGTATGATTTTGTTAAGGGCTCGCGTTTTTTACCCGGTGGAGGGACTGCGGATATGCCCGCCCATCGAATATTTGGTAATTGGGTTTTTACTACATTAACCAATATTTTTCACCGTTGTCGTTATACCGATCTTTGCTATGGTTATAATGCTTTCTGGAAAAAATCTTTTGAGAAGATATCTTTTCAGGGAAACGGCTTTGAAGTCGAAACTGAGATAAATATAAAAATAAAAAAAGCGGGTTTAAAGGTAATAGAAGTGCCAAGCTACGAAGCACCGAGGTTAAATGGTAAAGGAAATTTACACAGTTTAAAAGATGGATGGCGTATTCTAAGAACAATTTTTAGGGAATTAATTTCTATATATTAATCTGAGAATAGCTTAAAATAGTCAAGAAACCCGAACGTGTCCTCTATAAAAATAAGCTAGGGGCAGAGAAAGTGCGAATCTGCATTGTCGGCTCTTCTAAAAAGTTTTTCAGCGGCATATCGGCTTACACCATTGTCATGGCCAATGCCTTTGCCGAGCAAGGCCATAAGGAATAGAGGAGTATTTATTATGTTAGCTTCGGTCATTATTTGTGGATATTCAATGAATAGGTTAAACGATATCATAGCAGCAGTTGAATCAATTTATAACCAAACCTACCGCAATATAGAGGTAATCGTTTCAATAGATCATAATAAACAATTATTCCTTAAACTAAAGGAAATGCTTCCTTGGAAAGTAATATTTGCTTTTAACGATTCGAAACCTGGATTATCAGAAACAAGAAATGCTGGTATTCGAAAGGCCCAAGGAGATATTATAGCCTTTATTGATGATGACGCGATAGCAGATAGTAAATGGCTTGAAAATTTGATGATAAATTATAAAGATCCAAGTATAATGGCTGTGGGGGGAAAACTTATCCCTTTGTGGGAAAAAGGAAGGCCATGGTGGTTTCCAGAAGAATTTGATTGGATTGTAGGGTGCACTTATAAAGGTTTTCCGGAAAAAAGAGGGGAAGTTCGCAATTTAATTGGATGTAATATGTCCTTTAGAAAAAGCGTATTTGAAAAAGTTGGGTACTTTTCAGATCGTTTAGGCCGGTTAGGGAATAACGCTCTTGCTGGAGAAGAAACAGAACTATGTTTAAAAATAAAGGTCTCCATACCTGAAGGAAAGATAATTTATGAACCGGAGGCTTTAGTATATCATAAAGTGCCTGTTTCGAGATGTTGCCTCAATTATGTAATAAAACGCGCATATGGAGAAGGTTTATCTAAGGGATGTTTTCCTAATAAAAGTTTAACTACAGAAAATAGTTATCTGAGGTTTCTCTTAACGACTTCTATCATTGGATACATAAAGGATTTTTTTCTTCTAAAAAGTCCGCTTCAAAATATAGGCAAACTTTCTTTAACAATGAGCGCTATTATAGCTACCGGGATAGGATATTTTAAAGGAAAGCTATATTTATTAGACTGAATATACTTATAGAAGGATAAGGGGATTTTTGGTGGTAATAAATGCATATTTGTGAAGTAGTTCCTCGCTACGAACCATATGGTGGGGGCGTGGAAACTGTAGTTAAGCAAATCAGCGAAGAGTTTGTCAGGCAGGGACATAGAGTAGAAGTCTTAACCATAGATCCCGGAGGAAGGCTTCAAGTAGTAGATGAGTTAAATGGGGTTATTATCCTGAGATTTAAACCAACAGGACCTTATTGTTATTCCAAACCTTTAATGAAGCATCTAAGCGAAAATGCCTTGCAGTACGATGTAATTCATGCTCACAATCTACATACTTTCATCCCCCACATGGTAGTCCGGGCTACTAGGGCCATAAAAGGTCCTAAACTTATAGTTACAGGCCATTATCATGGAAAAGGCAAGACACCTTTATCAACTATTTTTTTGCGCCTTTATCGTCCTTTGATAAAAGGTTTTTTAAGGCAGGTAGACGGCATAACCTGTGTAAGCAATTTTGAGGCTGGATTGATAAAAAAACATTTTGGCATATCGGATAGTAAAATTACAGTGATACCCAATGGAATAATACTTGAGGATATAAAAAAAGCCAAGCCTTTTCCTGTTTCAGGCCACCATTTACTGATAGTTAGCCGTCTGGAAAAATACAAGAATATACACCTGGCCATTAGGGCAATGCCCTATCTTCCAGATGATTACCGGTTAATGATCATTGGCGAAGGTCCTTACCGGCCACATCTTGAAAAGCTTGCAGCCAATCTAAACCTTAAAGAACGGGTTCAGTTTCTTGGTAGATTGCCAAATGAAGAAGTATATCGCTGGTATAAGACCTGTGATCTGGTACTTAATCTGTCAAATCTAGAAGCCTTTGGACTTAATGTAATAGAAGGCCTGGCCGCAGGGAAGCCCGTGCTAGTCAATAATAAAACAGCACTTGCTGAATTAAGCCAACTATTTAATGGAGTAACCTCGGTTAATGCCTGTAACCTGAAGCCTGGGGAATTGGCCTGTTATATTATGCAGTGTATGACGGAGCAATCTATCTCTAATGATTTAGAAGATTATAAATGGGAAGCTATAGCGCAGAGGTATTTAAGATATTATTATAAAGTAGGGAAGCATTGAAATGAAGCAGAGCTTAAGAATTGCGATGGTTTATTATGATCATTTGAATATAGAACAAGGGCAATATTGTAAACCTGTTGGCCTGCTTTTAGGTATTGTTTAGTTAAGTAAGATATATAACAAGAATATGTGGCTTAAGGGGAATAAAAATAGAAAATCAGTATAGAATATCTCCAAAAAATGAGTTGTACGCTGGATTGTTATATAAATACTGGAGGCAGCCATGAAAATTTTAATGATCTCTGAATTTTTTCCTCCTATAATGGGAGGGCTGGAACGACATGTAGATGAATTAAGTAGGGCGCTTGCAGGAAAAGGTCATAAAGTGAAAGTTCTTACTCTTGGATGGAAAGGGTTAAACAAACATGAAAAACAAGATGGTTTTGAAATTCAGCGCATATCGGGCATTTTTCAGCCTTTTGGGTTTATTTATGGAGATCAAAACCGGCGATTCCATCCACCTATGCCGGACCCGATCCTTATGAGAAAAATAATCCGGGTTATTAAAGAATTCAGGCCAGATATAATCCATTGTCACGGCTGGATTGTTTATTCGGCATTGCAGTCGAAAAAGTTTTTTAATATTCCTTTGGTGGTAACTCTCCACGACTACGGCTTGATTTGCCCGACGCGCACAATGCTCAAAGATGGAGCTATATGCTGGCAGCCCTTTACTAGTGATTGTATTACCTGCGCTAAAGATAGTTTGGGATTTTATAAAAGTAAAGCTGCTTATTGGGCTATGAGGGCAAATCGAAGAAAATTAAAGATGGTGGATAAGTTTATTGCTGTAAGCAGCTTTGTAAAAGAGATATATCAAAGACATCTAAAACTTGACGAAAGTACTATCACTGTGATTCCAAATTTTTATAGTCCTACTTTAAGAAGCGAGCAGCTAGTTACAAACATTAATTTACCGGAGGATTTTATTCTTTTCGTAGGCACCTTTTCTTTTTCTAAGGGTGTGAATGTCCTTATTGAGGCGTATAAAAGGATTAAAACAAACGCTAAGATGGTTTTAATTGGATTTAAGCACCAGGATTTTTATATTGAGCCAAGCGAAAATATTATTATCCTGGAAAATCAGCCTCATCATGTCGTTATGGAGGCCTGGCGGCGCTGCCGCTTTGGGGTGGTTCCTTCCGTTTGGCCGGAACCCTGTCCTACCGTAGCCTTAGAAGCCATGGCCTGCGGCAAGGCGGTGGTGGCCTCGGATATCGGGGGGTTGAAGGATATTGTGGTGCACGGCAAAACGGGGCTTTTAGTGCCACCGGGGGATGCGGAAGCCGTGGCCCGGGCATTAGACAGGTTGGTTGATGAGCCGGAGTTGGCGGAAGAAATGGGAGAGAAGGGGCGTGAAAGACTGGAGGAATATTTTAGCCTGGCCTTGGTTGTAGAGAAAATTGAGGATTTATATAGAAAAGCAAAGGATGGGGTAGCTTTTTAAGGAGAGAACTACTCTGGAATTGTTGGAAAAGCTTTTTAGTTTAGTAATGCTTATGTTTAAAGAGGAGGCGGAACTGATTCAAGATCATGGTATCAAATAGCTTAAAACTAAAGAACCCGAATTTGTGTTTATTTTTAATTTTTTTACTTGGTTTTTTGCTTCTTATTAAATTATATCTCGTTGCTGGCCGGCATTATGAATTTAGCTATGGAATGTTTTGGCTTAGTTTTTTCATAATGGCATTACCCACGTTGATTGTAATTTTATTTACAGCAAAAAGTGAGTCTACTATTTTATTGTTTCTTGTTTTATTTGCATTTCCTGTAAGTTTGATTAATTTTCTTTGTTCGCCAGCAATATTTAAAATAATAGATGAGATCCAGACGTTCCAGTACATAAGCTTAATTGAAGAAACAGGTAAAATTGCTCAACCCAATATTGTTTTCGAAGTGGCCAGATATTACCCCGGCTTAAGTATATTGACTGTTATTATTAACAATATAGCTGATCCAACAAACAAAATAATGTTTGATAAAATTGTATCTGTTTTAATTCACGTTTCTATTGTTCCGATAATGTATTGTTTATTTAAAAAATTAGCTTCAGTTAACATTGCCGCTGTAGCTTCTTTTTTGTACATAGTGCATCCTCTCTTTACCTTATTTGATTCCCGGCTATCCTACCAGACCTTAGGGGTTATATTATTTATTTTAGCATTTTATTGTTTATTTAAAAGCAATTGGCAGTGGTCTTTTAGTTTATTGGCTATTACTACTCTGCTTGCGTTAGTTGTTACCCACCACTGGTCCTCATACATGTTTATAATAATTATATTTTGTCTTGTCCTAGTTAACCTTTTTCTTATAAAGAAAATATCGTATATCAATTTTTTAATTTTAAGTCTTGTATTTGTTTTAGCTTGGATAATATATAATGCAGCAATAACAATTAAGTATTTTGAGGGCCACTTTATTAAAGCTTTTACAGAAATAACAAAACTGCTCATCCGGGAAACGCCTCCAAAAGAATTAATGAAGGTACCTCTACCTTTTTATGAGATTATTGTCAGTAAATACCTTTATATTCCGACGTTGCTCTCTCTCTTTTTGGCAGGTATTTATACCTATTGGAAAAGAAGGAATTATGATATATTTACCAGCGGGTTGGCTTTATTTTCGCTTATTTTTTGGGCTACCCTCCCCCTAACTTTAACGAGCGACTCCGGCCGGTTTGCCACACGTACCTGGTCTTTTACTTATTTTGGCCTTGCTCTGGTCTGTTCATATGGTATTCAAATTATGAATAAAACTTTAAAAAATATTTCAATAAAAGGGCACCGGATAAAATTAAATAAGATATCCGCTATATCAATATTATTACTTCTAATGATGGGGGGAATAATTATTGGGCAAAACCCCTGGACCAGAGTTCCCACAAATCCTAATATGCCTTCTTTCTCGACAGGGCCTACCGCCATAACAGAAAGCTCACTAAAAGCTGCTGGCTGGACCGAATTCAATGCCGGGAGATTTAATAATTTTATCGGGGATCTAACAGTAAAATTTACCATTGGGGCTTACGGATTTCAAAATGTAGAAGTATACGGAAAGCCTGGTGAAATCTTTTTAGGAAACAGCCTTTCTGATGAGCAGTTGCGCATAATAAAAGGATTCGATTATATTGGTGTGAACTATCTCCTTACAAGAGTACCTATTTTTGAAGGCGACGTTAAGGACTCTCGTTTGTCAAAAATAATTGGAGCTAATAAGCTCCCCGAGTCTTATCTAAAAAAGTTTGATCATGTTAATTTCTTATATAATATTTATGATAATGGAAGGTTAGGTATTTACAAGATAATATAAAATGAGGTGCTGAAATGTTTAAAAATTTGGCCTGGATTCCTTTGGTTAATAAGCTTGTATTATTTAATTATTTTTTAAATAATATTGAAAAAAAGAAAAAGAGAGGGATTGTAAAATCTGCTCCCCCAGTTATATTAGTTGAAAGTACTAATATGTGCAATTTAGACTGCATCGTATGTCATAGATTTTTACAAAACCGAAAATATGGCCAAATGGAGCTAGAAAAATTTAAGATAATCTTAAAACAAATCCCTACACTTTCAGTGGGCCTGCAGGGATTTGGGGAACCGTTGATTACTAAAGATCTGATAGATATGATAGAATATTGTGATAGCAAAGGCATTCTTTCAAATTTTACAACCAATGGTACACTATTTGATGATGAGATAATAAACCGCTTATCCAAATCAAAATTATTAACTACAATTGCGATATCATTTGATTATATTCACTTGGAAGGTATTCAAAAGAAGCAAAATTTAAACATATATATTAAAAATATAAAAAAATTGAAAGAAGCTTTTGCTACTAAAAGACCGGAAACGAATATCTTTTTTGCAGTGACATTGACAAAGCATGATTTAGGCCAATTAGATGACATGATTGACTTAGCTAGAGAATGCGGTATTAGCAAAATAGTAATACATAATGTTACAATATTTGACTCTAGGCTAAAGGGAAGTATGTATGAATCTCCTGAACGAGAAGATATTGAGAAATACTGCAGCAAAGCCCGTAATAAAGGGAAATCCATGGGAATTGAAGTTGATTATTCTTATTTTGCAAAGTGGTTCAACGAAGAATTAGAGAAAAGGATATGCCTTGCCCCGTGGTGCCATACCTTTATTACCTGGGACGGGTATGTGCATCCATGTTGTCACCATTTAGATGAACCTTTTGGTAATATATTTAAAGAAAAATGGCCAGAGATATGGAACGGAAAAAAGTACATTTTATTTAGAAAAGCTTTTGTTGAAGGGAAACTTGATAATATTTGCAGGAAATGTAAATCCAAGGAGTGGAGATAACTGTTATGAGCAGGATAATAGTATAGAACTTCATGACGTTACTTGGGAGCTCATCAATAAATAGGTTTGTTTTTGGCATAATGGAAGTGCAGAAAACGGCAGCCAAAAGTGCATAGTGTGGAAGCCATAAAAAAGGGCCTTGCCATCACGCTCTCGAATAAACCCTTCTGACTTAACCCAAAAGCAGGAGGGT
>Ga0247720_100244_pt1 | contig 24203 bp, 35 predicted proteins | sample MSEWel2015_12_15_FD_189078 | JGI IMG/M metagenome (GOLD analysis project Ga0247720, IMG submission 189078) | Subsurface sediment microbial communities from gas well in West Virginia, United States - MSEEL Well Study Marcellus 3H_2015_12_15 | ecosystem: Environmental > Terrestrial > Deep...
TGTGAGGTTATACAAAATAAAGTTCAGATGAATTGAAATGGAGGTTAAAAATGTTAGACATTTTTAAAGAATTATCAAAGAGAGTAATTATTTTTGATGGAGCAATGGGAACACAACTTCAAGAGAGAGGTTTAAAAACTGGAGAGTGTCCCGAATATATGAATATAACCTATCCAGAAGTAGTATTTGATATCCACAGGGCCTATATAGAGGCGGGGGCGGATGTGGTTGAGACAAACACTTTTGGAGCTAATAGGATAAAATTAGCAAAATATGGACTAGAAAATGAAGTTTTCAATATCGTCACTCAAGCTGTCAAAATCGCAAAAGAAGTGGCAAAAGATAAACCTGTGGCACTTTCTATAGGACCTACGGGAGAGCTTTTAACTCCTTATGGAGATATGACTTTTGACGAAGCTTATGAAGTCTTTAAAGAGGTAGTGGTGGCAGGAGAAAAAGCAGGGGCAGATATTGTCCTAATTGAGACTATGTCGGATATATTAGAAGCAAAGGCTGCTATACTTGCCGCTAAAGAGAATTCCAACATGAAAGTGATCTGCACAATGACTTTTCAAGAAGATGGAAGGACTCTCATGGGGTCAGACCCTATAACTGTAGTAGTTAGTTTACAAGGGTTAGGATTAGATGCCATTGGTGTTAACTGTTCTACTGGTCCCGATAAAATGATAAATGTGGTTGAAAAAATGTCTCAAGTTTCTCGCATACCTATTATTGCACAACCTAATGCAGGTATGCCTGTGATTAGAGACGGCAAAACAGTTTATGACTTAAAACCAGAAGAATTTGCTAGTTTCTTTCCTTCTCTTGTTGAAAAAGGTGCCTCTATAGTTGGTGGTTGCTGTGGTACTACTCCTCACTATATAAAACTTGTTAAAGAGGCTGTAAAAGATTTGAAACCAAAAGTCAAAGTAAACAAATTTACAGCAGTAGCTTCTAATACAAAAACAGTTTTCATAGGTGACGATTATCCTTTAAGGATTATAGGGGAGCGTATTAATCCGACTGGGAAAAAGAAGTTGAGTGAGGCTTTTTTGGCGGGAGATGTAAGTTTAGCAGTAGAGGAAGCTATAAAGCAGCAGAAATGCGGAGCGGAAATATTGGATATAAATGTAGGAGTTCCTGGGGTAAACGAAGAAGAATTACTTCCAAAAGTAGTTTCTGAAATACAAAATGTGGTAGACATTCCTCTTCAAATAGATAGCACTAATATTAAAGCTGTAGAAAAAGCTATAAGAATTTTAAGAGGTAGACCCATAATCAACTCTGTAAGTGCAAAAGAGGAAAGTTTAAAAGAAGTGCTTCCTATTGTCAAAAAATACGGAGCTTGTGTTGTAGGACTTACTGTAGGAGATAAAGGGCTTCCCAAAGATAGGCATGAAAGAATTGAAAATGCGAAAAAAATTATAAAAAAAGCGGAAGAGTATGGCATACCCAAAGAGGACATATTGATAGATTGCATTGTACTGACGGTTTCTTCTGAGCAGGAAGCTGCAATTGAGACTTTAGAAGCGATAAAACTGGCTAAAGAAGAGTTAGGAGTAAATACTGTTGTGGGACTTAGCAATGTTTCTTTTGGCCTACCTGAGAGGAAATTGATAAACTCTGCTTTTTTAGCGATGGCAGCGTCATACGGCCTTACTACTGCTATTATAAATCCCTGCGATGAGACTATGATGGATACTTTAAGAGCTACAATGGTTTTACTAAATAAAGATAAAGGCAGTGTAAATTATCTGAATATATATGGGAAAAAGCAAAAAGAGGAGCTCAGAGAAAAAGAACAACCCAAAATTCAGGAAGAAGATTTAAAGTCAAAGTTCTATATACAAATTTTGGAAGGTAAAAAGTCAGGAGTAGAAGATATAGTAAAAAATATTTTAGAGGAGGAAGTTCAGCCTCTTTCTATAGTGGATAACATAATAATTCCTGCCCTAAAAGAAGTGGGGGATAGATACGAAAAGGGCGTGTATTTCTTGCCACAACTTTTAAGTTCTGCTGAAGTGGTGCAAAGTGCTTTTAAGATAATAAAAGAAAAGCTTCCAAAGGGTGCAGTATCTAAAGGCAAAATAATACTTGCTACAGTTGAAGGAGATGTGCACGACATAGGAAAAAATATAGTAAAAGTTTTGCTTGAAAACTATGGATATGATGTAATTGACTTAGGAAAAGATGTCAAAGGAGAAGTGATATTAGAGGAAGTAAAGCGAACAGGGGCACCATTAGTAGGCCTAAGTGCTTTGATGACGACAACTTTATTTAACATGGAAAAAATTATTAAACTACTTAAAGCAAATACTGATGTGAAAATAATGGTCGGCGGTGCTGTTTTGACTGAGGAATATGCCTATAAGATTGGAGCAGATTATTACGGGAAAACAGCTCAAGATGCAGTTAAAATTGCTGATAAGTTTTTCTTAAAAAATGCTCTTTTATGTAAAACTTGTGGTATTTAAAGGTGGTGTAGAAGTGTCAGTAGAAGCGGTGAAAGAGTTTTTTAAAGAGAAAGGATATGATATTGAAATAAAAATTTTTGAAGATACAAGCACTGTGGAAAAAGCAGCCAAATCTTTAGGGGTAACTCCTGGGGAAATAGCAAAGTCTATGCTTTTTAGATTAAAAGATAAATATATTATGATTATAACAGCGGGAGATAGAAAAATAGACAATAAAAAATTTAAAGATACTTTTAAAACAAAAGCAAAAATGGCATCCCCCGAAGAAGTGTTAGAAGTTACAGGGCATCCTGTTGGTGGCGTTTGTCCTTATGGGCTGAAAAATCCGGTTGAAGTATATTATGATGTGTCTTTAAAAAATTATGAGGTAGTATATCCTGCTGCTGGCGACATAAACGCTGCTGCTATCATAAAAGTCGAAGACCTCGATAAAATAGTAGAAGGAAAATGGGTAGATGTATGCCAATAGACATACATCTACCTTTTTAAAAGAATTTTTTGCTTTCCATATATTCTGTTACTTGTACTAAAGTCTCTCCAAATCTTTGAAAGTGTACAATCTCTCTTTCTCTCAAAAACCTTAAAGTATCTTTTACGCAAGGGTCATCCGTTAGATTTATTAAATGTTCATAAGTTGCTCTTGCTTTTTCTTCGGCTGCCATATCTTCGTGTAAATCAGCGATTGCATCTCCTTTTGCCTGGATACAGGCGGCGGTCCACAGCATTCCAGTTGTATCTGCGTAAAACAAGCCTCTGTCGTGTTCTGTGTAATATTCTCCCAATCCCTCTTTCTTTAATATTTCTACTGGTACTCCCTTTAAAAGCTTGAAAACAAGAGTTGCTATTATTTCAAGATGTGCTAGTTCTTCTGTAGCGATATCTGTCAAAACCGCTTTTGCTTTTCCTGTAGGCATGACAAATCGCTGAGTTTGGTATCTTAAAGCAGCTGCCAGTTCCCCGTCAGGACCTCCGTATTGGGCGATGAGGTATTTTGCCATTTTTACATCTGGTTTGCAGACTTTGGCAGGATATTGCAGTTTCTTTTCATAAACCCACATATCAAAGTCCTCCTCAATATTCTATTTCCCAAGGCCAAGGGTCGTCTACCCATTTCCAGGGATATTGACTTTGCGAATGACCAAAAACCATCAAAGGCCCGTAAAATTGTTCATATTGTTGTTTCAACATAGCCAATTGGTTGGAATAATAGTTATAGTCTTGAAGAGCTTTTTGGTCCTCGGGATGAGTGTCTAAATATAGATTCAAATCTATACAGGTAAACTCTATTTCCATGATTTTTTTAAGCAAGGATATTTGATTTCCATCCATTTTATCACCTCATTTTTTCGCCTGCGTAAGGCATATCAAGTTCAGGAAAGATGGTCCCCTTTTTAATGGCTTCTTCTGGAGGATAAAGGGATACATATTTTTGCAAAGGCACGTAAGCACGTGCAAGTTTTAGATGTGGAAAAGTATAATCTTGCTCATAAGGATTATAATCGTACATTTTTTAAACCTCCCAAATCGGTTGATTTACTAATATAATATTCTTATATATCTGTTTGTGATACAGCAAAAAGGTTTTTTGCTTTTTAAAGTCTCCTGTTTTTGTGCTTGAATGCAGACTTTTTAATATGTCTTTGCGAAGTTATTTTATTTTTGCTAAAAACATTTTAGTTAATTATTTAGAATTATTGAGTAGGATAAGGTATAATCTAAATAGCGAAGGAGGAATGGTACAGTGAAAAAAAATGATATTATAACAGTTGAGATAAAAGAGATGGAGTTTGGTGGATTTGGAATAGGCTATTACGATGGGAAAAGGGTAAAAATAAAAGGAGCTTTTTTAGGACAAAAAATAAAAGCGAAAATTAAAAAGATAAAAAAAGAGATACTAGAAGCGGAAACGGTAGAAATAGTAGAAAATTCACCCTTGGAAAAAGAGAGCCTTTGCCCGCTTTTTGGAGATTGTGGCGGTTGTACTTATCAAAATGTTGATTATTTAGAACAACTCAAAATAAAAGAAAACATTGTAAAAAAGCTTCTTGAAAAAGAAGGAATAAAAGATTATAAATTTTTAGGGATTGTAAAAAGTCCTAAAGAGCATGGTTATAGGAATAAAATGGAATACACTTTTGGAAAAGATAAAGAGGGCAATGCGGCGTTAGGACTTCATAGAAAAGGTCGATTTTATGAGGTAATCATGACGGATAAATGTAATATTGTTGATGGTGATTTTATTAAGGCTTTAACTCTTACTTTTGAGTATGCGATAAATAAGAGATTGCCTTTTTATGACAAAAAGACTCATGAAGGTTTTTTGAGACATTTGGTGGTTCGGAAAGCTTCAAAATCAAGGGAAATTTTATTGAATATTTTGACAACAACACAGTTGAAACATGACTTTACAGAGCTTATCGAAATATATAAAAATGCGAATTTTGGAAGTCATCTTGTGGGTGTACTGCATACTCAAAATGATTCTTGGTCGGATGCTGTGGTATGTGAAAGATTAGAAGTGTTATATGGAAGAGATTATCTAATAGAAGAGATTTTGGATTTAAAATTTAAAATAAGTGCATTTTCTTTTTTTCAGACCAATTCATACGGGGCAGAAAAACTTTATGAGACGGTAAGGGAATTTGCTGGAGATGTATCTGACAAAATAGTTTTTGATTTATATTCTGGTACAGGGACCATAGGCATAATTATGGCTCCAATGGCTAAAAAGGTGATTGGGATAGAACTTGTGGAAGAAGCAGTTATGTCGGCGAGAGAAAATGCCAAACTCAATGGACTTAAAAATTGCACTTTTATTGCTGGGGATGTCTCACAAAAACTAAAAGAAATCAAAGAACAGCCTGATGTAGTGATTGTAGACCCTCCGAGGTCTGGCATCAACCCAAAAGCTCTTGAGGATATTGTGAAGTTTAATCCTCAAAAAGTAGTTTATGTTTCTTGTAATCCTGAATCTCTTGCAAGAGATTTAAAAGTTTTTAGTGAAGGAGGATATAAAGTAGATAAAGTAAAATGTGTAGACATGTTTCCTTATACGCATCATACAGAATGTGTTTGTCTAATAGTGAGGAATGACAAGGGTTGCAGGGATTTGTAAAATAAAAAAGGGGTGGTTTTTCCACCCTCTTTCCACCCTAATTTTATTGTGGGTGGCAAATTTTTTCGAATATATCAACCGTATTCTTTGACATTTTTTCTGTTGCGTGTGTGTAGGTGTCCATTGTAGTTGCAAGCCTGGAATGACCAAGCCTTTTTTGAACATCCTTCATGTTAGCACCATTTTCAATTAACAGGGTGGCATGGGTATGCCGCAAAGCATGGAAGTTGAATTGAATCATCAATTCATAATTTATTACCCTGCTGCAATATTTAATGCTTTCAGGTGTTACTAAAATTCCATCTTCCTTAGTGCAAACAAAATGAATTTGTGAATCAGTGGTTTTATAATCTTTTGTACCATCAACCGAATAAATCCTGTCATTCTTATCTTTATAGTAATAATTATAGAACTGACCATATTTCAAGCGATTTTCCATTTGCCATTTTTTATGCTGTTTCAGGATATTAACCAAAGTATCACCAATTGGTATTTTGCGAACTGATGAAACAGTTTTTGTTGTTCCAAAATACCATTGCTTTCCTTTTTTAATCAGGATTTTATTAATATCAATAACTTTATTATCCAAGTCAATATCATCCCAAGTTAAAGCACAGCATTCACCAACCCTTGTTCCAGTATGGTATGCAATTTGTAATGGAATATAGAAAGAACTTCCCTGGGGGAATCTTTCAATAATCCTTTTGAATTCATCCTGGGAAAGAACCTTCCTATCAGTTTCAGCCTTCATATTTTCATTCTTTGGAAGCTTTACATACTGCATTGGGTTTTCCTTGATGAATTTATAAGGGAAAACTGCTGCTTTAAATGAACCTGAAAGCACTGACATAATATTAACCAGGTAATGCCTTGTAAAACCCATATTGGACTTTTCATTCACAAATTGCTGAAGAACAGCAGGGGTAATAGACTTCAGTTTATATGAACCAAGGGCTGGCTTAATATGATTTTCAATAATTCTTTTATATCCATCAATAGTATTATACTTACAGTTCATTTCAACATAGTTTTTAAGCCAATAATCCATATAATCAGCAACAGATATTTCACTTGGTTCAAATAACAAACCAGCACTTTCATATTCTTGAAGTGCTTTTCTTAAAGCTGCTTCAGCTTCCTTCTTGGTTTTACCGCCTTTCCTTTCAATCTTTTTCCTTTTACCATCAACCTTGCCTAAATCAAAATAATAATACCAATTGTTACCACGTTTTCTTACTCCACCTTGCATAAGTAAAAACCACCTTTCTTTAAATTGTTCCAAAGGTGATTAAATGCTATAATTATATTGGGTTATTGCATTTATCCCTTTGGGTAAATGTATCCTTGAATTTCCTTTGGTGCTGCAACACCAGGGGTTATTTTTTTATTTAGGGTTCTTCTGATATTTTGGTTGTTCTGCTAAATCTGAAACATATTCACATGCTTTACTTTTACCAATTTCATTAAGGGATGAATAATCTTCAAGTAAAGATGCAGAACCTTTTCCATACTTTTCTTCAACTATTTCTATTAATTTGGCTTCATCAGCAAGTTTACAATTCGTATTATATTTTTCATCCCAATAAGCTGAACCCATAAGGTCAAATGGTGAAACTTCCAATACAACAGCAATTTGTTCTAATACATCAATTGGTATTTGTACTAATCCTTTTTCATATTTCCTGATTGAACTTTCTGTTTTTCCTATTCTATCAGCCAATTCTTTTTGAGTTAAATTTCTTTTTTTACGTGCTTTTTTTATGTTCTGTCCTATTTCAATTGAATTCACATATTCACCACCTTCCTAAATGCTAATATCATAATAACATTACCGACAATAAAATTCAAGGTTTTTATAATAAAAGATAAAAATTTTCTTGACAACGACAATATAATTGACTAAAATAAAATCATAACCGACAATTAAAATAACGATTTGGGGAGGTGTTAAAGTGAAAATCGACAATAAAAAGCTTGACTTATTGATGGCAGAAAAATGTCTTACATCAGAAAAATTATCTAAAATTACTGGTGTATCACAGGTAACCATTGCAAGAATGAAAAATGGTTCACAAAAACCAAGACCAATAACAATAGGAAAAATAGCAAAAGCATTAGGAATTAAACCTGAAGAACTTATTGAAGATTAAGGAAGGGGTGAATAATGTGGGACAGGAAAGAGATGTTCTTTATACAGTATCAGAAGTTGCAAAGCTTATTAAAACCAATCCTGCTTATGTTTATAAACTAATAAAAAAGAATTTGCTACCAGCTTTGAAGCTTGGAAGTTACAAGATAAGAAGAACTGCCTTACTGGAATTCCTTGAACAGTTTGAAGGTTATGATTTAACCAACCCTGAACAAATTAAACAGCTTGAATTGCACAAAGTCAACTAATAAGTAAATTAAACAAACAACAGGAAAGGCGGTGATGACGTGAACATATATGAAGAATTATTCCAAGGTTTTGTGATAACAAAGAATAAGAAGTCCATAGAAAAAATCAAAGGCAGAAACGATTTTAAAACCTTTGACCAAGTTAAAGATGAACCTGAATTTGCTGGTGTTCTAAATGAAAATATCGCTTTAATTGACATTGATAATACTGAAATGAGTGATTTACTTTTTAAGATAGTTCAGGACAAAAAAATTAATTGTGTTGTTATAAAAACAGGACGTGGCAAGCATTTCTTGTTTAAAAATAATGGCATTACTTCTAATAAAACCAAATGCAAACTTGCCATTAGTCTTGAAGCGGATATAAAACTTGGGATTAAGACTTCTTATGAAGTGTTAAAAGCGGATGGAAATTTAAGAGAAGTATTATTAAATCCAGATGAAATTGATGAAATTCCAAAATGGCTAACACCTATTTCAGCTAATATCGAATTTATCAATATGGAAGCTGGTGATGGTAGAAATCAAAGCTTATTCAACTATATTCTAACTTTGCAATCTGCGGATTTTACAGTTGAAGAAGCAAGGGAAACAATCAGGTTAATAAACAAATATGTTTTAAAAGAACCATTGAAGGATTCTGAACTTGAAACAATACTTCGGGATGATGCTTTTTTAAAAGAATCATTCTTTAGAGGCAGTAAATTTCTTCATGATAAGTTTGCCAATTATATAAAAAACAACAATCATATTATCAAAATAGATGGTAAACTGCATATTTACCAGGAAGGAACTTATAACTATGCTTTAGACAAAATTGAAAGGGAAATGTTAAAACATATTCCCTCTTTGACAGATGCAAAACGGAAAGAAGTCTTAAAGTATCTAAATATAGTATGTGATGAAAAAGCACAATCTGATGCAAATTTAATTGCTTTCAGAAATGGGATATATAACCTAATTGATGATTCATTTATAGACTATACACCAGAAGTAATCATAACAAATAAGATTAATTGGAATTATAATCCGGCTGCATATTCTGAAATTGCAGATACTACTTTAAATAAAATTGCTTGCCATGATAAAGAAATCAGAATGCTTCTTGAAGAAGTCATTGGCTATTGTTTTTACAGAAGAAATGAACTTGGTAAAGCATTTATTTTAACTGGTGATGGTTCAAATGGTAAATCTACATTTATTGCGGTATTAAATAAAATTCTTGGTAATGAAAATATATCATCATTAGACCTAAATGAACTTGGAGAAAGATTTTCAACAGTAACACTTTATAACAAACTTGCAAACCTGGGTGATGATATAGGGGGTAACTTTATTCCTGACCCAAGTTTATTTAAAAAAATTGTTACTGGCGATAGAATTATGGCAGAGGAAAAAGGACAACCCAAATTTGGGTTTAATCCATATTGCAAGCTTATATTTAGTGCAAACAGTGTTCCAAGAATGAATGATAAGAGTAAAGCTGTTATAAGAAGGCTGGTCATTATTCCTTTTAACGCAAAGTTTAGTGATGATAATGCAGATTATGACCCTGATATAAAGTATAAATTACAAAGTCAAGAATCAATTGAATATTTTATATACCTTGGAATTCAAGGTTTAAAAAGAGTACTTAAAAATAAGAAGTTTTCAATATCCGATAAAGTTAAAAAAGAACTTGAAGAATATGAAATTGAAAATAATCCTGTTCTTGGATTTTTAAGAGAATGTGAAGATGAAGATATTGAAATTGAGAATGAACCAACAAATGAAGTATATGAACGGTACTGTGGTTATTGTAGAAATAATGGCTTTCAAGAAGTATCAAAAACTACATTTTCAAAACAGTTAAATCAACTTGCAGGCTATAAAACTGAAGTAACAAGAATTAAAGGAAAAGGAAAATTAACAAGAATTTATGTCAAGAATTAGTTACACTTGTTACAGTATGTTACAGTTAAAATTAATTAACTGTAACATAAGAAAGCCTTGATATTAAAAACTTTAAAAGGAATTAGTTACAATGTTACAGTTAATTTTAATTTCTTTATATAAAATGATTAAAAAAAAATTACTATATAAAAAAAAAATATAATATATAGTTACATTATTTAATGTAACAAATGTAACAAAAAGAAAGGATGTATTTTAAATGAAGAACAAAACAAAAAGTGTTTATCAAAGATTGATAGAAGAACTTGATAAAATCAGTGCTTCAATAGAAGAAATAAAGAAAATTATTAGAGAAAGGATGATTTAGATATGAAAAGAGATTTGAAAGACTTGGTGAGAAGAGCAAAAGAATATGGAAAAATTATGTTTAATGATGGTGATGTTTTAGTAGCTGAAGCTGGATACATTGACAAAAGAACAGTTATTGATAAATCAACAGGATTTCATATAGTTAAACCAGTAACCTTTGAAGATGGTTTTTATAATTATATATGTCCTGAATGTGGTGAAATTCATAGCATACACAAAACAAGAGTTTCAAGAAACAAGCCAATAAAAAAAGGCTGCTGTAAAGCAAGAAGTCATTCAAATAGAAGTTGCTGGATAAATGGAAAACATTTAAAGATTAAAACATCAAAAATTATATTAGATTACTAAACATAAAAGAAAGGATGTGAGTTAATGTATAAATACAAAGTGACTTCACCAGGTGGAAGGGAATTCACCTGTATTGCCAAAAATTCCACAGATGCAAAAAGGCAAGCTTGTAAATTTTGGGGTATTCGTGCTAATGATTATTGGTGCGGTGTGTCAGCATTAAAAGCAAAAAAGGAAAGGGTGTGATTACCATAGACCATGTACTTGATGCAATTAGACCACATTATGAAGCCTTGTTGGATTGCTTCCTGGAGGAACATAGGACAGGTAATTATAAAAAACTTAGTGATAATCCTTATTATGATGAAGTCAAAGCCTTAATTGATGCAATGAACGTTTTAAGGAAATACATGGGATGGGAAACCATAAAATTGAAGGATGAAGTTGAATTTTACTTATAAGATGAAAGGGGAATGTAAAATGTTTGTTATTTTCAATCATGAGAAGTTGGAACAAAGAATCAATGCCATGTATGGCAACATAGAAGCCTTTGGGAAGCTTATGGGTATGACCAAGCAAAGAATCAATTCCAGGTTAAAAAGTGCAACAGACTTTACACAATCTGAAATAGAAAAGGCTGCTGAACTATTAGACATTAAACCTGAAGAAATTCCTGAATATTTCTTTGATATTGAAGTATGCAGACCATGAGGAAAGCCATTGCATAATACCTGGACAAGCATTACACAATGGCTTCACATGATAAATATTAAATCCCTAAATTAATATTATCGTGTGAAGCGAACATTTTCAAGATAATTTATTATAGAAAATGCAACAAACCATGTCACATTGATGCTCTGGTAATGCATTATTATTAGTGATATGCTTGTAGTATGGCTTTTAGTAATTAAAAAGAACATTCAAGCTTGTTTCTTGGCTTGGATGTTCTCTTTTATTTTTCCCTAAAAGGCAGGTGGTGAAGTGGAAAATATAGTTTTTATTGATTTCTTAAATAAACTTCCTCCAAATAATAAAATTGCAGTTGCTGGAATGTTAAATCAACTATATGAAACTTCTGAAGATGACCTTGGTTTCATTGAAGACTTTATACTTCATGGTTCACTAATACCCAATAACATTGTTAAGAACATCAACCAAGCATTTAAAGAAGCTGGCTTTCCACAGTTCACTTGGGAAAATTGTAGAACAGACAGCAGGAATAAATGTTTTGATAACTGGTTTGATGAAGTTTAATAAATTAAAAGAAAGGATGATAAAAAATGAAAAGATTTTATGAAACAGAAATACCGGTAGCAGTAATTACAGAGCATGGGGAATTTAGGTATTACAAAGAAGCCAAAAAGTTCCAAGTTTCAAAGGCTAAATGGAAAAGCCTTGATGGTGAAATTCATCATGGTAAAACAGTAACCCTGGATTTGAATGGCTTCAAAGGCAATGAGGATTTAAAGGCATTGTTGAACCAGGTGCTGGCTGACTTGGATTAAAAAGTTAGTAAAAGTTAGTATCCGCAGATAATGCAGGCCCTAAAAAGAAATATTCGGACATATCGGACACCTTAAAAAAGAAATAAACCTAACAAAACCTAACATTAAAGACAAAATGTTAAGTTTTGTTAAGGTTAGAAATATATAAAACTGAAAGGATGGTTAAAAATGAAAATTGAACTTAAAAACAAGGTGGAAAAACTCATTGAAAACTACAAAAAGGTTACAAATGCTTTCTTGGAAGAAATAAGGAAATGGGAAAGCAATTCCTATTACACCAGTGACGCTAAACAGGATGAAATCAGGAAGGTAAAAGCACAAATGTTAAATAATGATGCAGACTTTAACAAACAGCTTTTAAACATTATCAAAGAAGAAAAGGAAGCCATTTTGAATTCTACTATAAAAAAACCTGCTGATTATCAGGTTTTAATCTCAAATGCAATTGGATTCATTAACTTACTTGGCAATAAGCTTACAGATGAAGAAGCTTTTGAATTGGTAAAGCCATTCTTTGGTGATTATCAGACTATGAAACGTTTTTATGCGGTTCTTTCTGAAATAAATGGATTGAATGTTACTACTTATAGCCTTGGATTATTTGATAAGGCTGTAAATAGCCTTGAAATCTTAAAAAATAATTTTGCCAAGTTCTTTGATGCTGGAACATATACAACTAATGGCTTGGCTTATACTTTGAAAGAAACTGCACTTTTAAGTGATATTGAAGATATTGAAAGGATTATTCAAAAGCTTGATAGTATTATTCCTGCTTCATATAAAGAAGTAGAAGCTGAATTAAAAAATGAAATGGTGGTGTAATGTGATATGAAATACCAAGATGATTTACAAAAAGGAATAGTGAATGGTAAAGCTGTTGGAATTAAAACTGGTTCACCAACACCTGATGCACTTAATCCAAATGATGATGGCTATGACCATTTAAGAGCAATAGAGCATGTTGGAACTATTCTTCAGGATGGTAAAGAAGAATAAATTTTCATTAAGCTGCATTGGTATAAAGTATTTTTTATATCAATGCAGCTTTTTTATATTTGGGGGTGGTTAATATACTGGATGAGGCAGTAATCAAAGAAATTCTTAAATCAATGATTATCGAACAATTTAAAAATGGTGGTTTAGTTTTAGAATTAACTAAAAGAGATATAGAGAAATTTAAACATTGTTTAGCTTTAATAAAAGATACTTCTATTCCAGCCAATGAAAAACATGAAGCTGCAATATTTATAAAAGGCATGAATGATGCTTTGAAAAGATTACATGCAATAGCTGGTGAAAGAGAATTTACTATTTTTTACAACTATTGTATTGAAGGTAAAACGAGAAATGAAATAGCAGATGCTTTAAATATTGATATTTCAACGGTTGCAAGGAATAAAGAAAAAGCATTAAAGAAATTATCAATTATTTTATATCCAGAAATTAATATTACCAACATGATGTAAAGATTAGGGAAGGGGTGATTGCTTGACTAATGAAGAACTTATAAAAGAATATCAAGAAGGCAATCATTCTGCTTTGGATGAATTGATTAAACAAAATGAAAATATTGTTAAATTTTTTGCCAATAAATATTATGGTATTGCAAGCAGGGCATTAGTTGATTTTGATGACCTGGTACAAGAAGGCTGGATTGCTTTTATAAAAGCGATTGAAAAGTACAGGTTTGATGATGAAGAACCAATTAAATTTTCTTCATATGCAAGTGAAGTAATCAAATATAGAATGCTTAATTTCATAAACAGAAACATTTGCCGGATAAAGAAAAGCGATTCAAACAGTGAACAAATAAAAATATGCAGTATTTCAGAAACCATTCCAGGAACAGAGGATGTAACCATTGAAGAATCTATTGCTGATGAACAATCAGAAGAACCATTTACATTAATTGAAGATGAAATTGATAATGAGATTTTAAGACAGGATTTATTTGATGTAATTTATACCGTTCTTGGGAAAGGTGCTGGACTTGTAAGAAATGTATTGATTATGCATTATGGCTTGAAAGGTCAACCACAAACATTTGAACAAATAGCTAAAAAATTTAAAGTTACACGTCAATCTGTTCAGGAAGCGGAATTTAAAGCAATTAAAAAAATAAGAAATAGTGAAGCTGGCAAGGCATTAATGAAAAAGTATCAATGGATGGTATTTAATTCTTTGGAACAAGAAAAAGACCAAATAAATCAATTTGCTTCACCTGATGTTGTATTGGAAAGGATGGAAACATTGGATGATTTGTTATATGGAATACTTAACCAATGTTGTTAAAAAAGGTAGGTGAAAAATATCATGAATAAAAACATTGAAATTATCAATGAAAATCTATGGGCAGTAAATTTTCATCATTTACGGTATATTAAAGACCTTCCTTATACCTGTAATGACCCTGATTCATTAGATAAGGCTGCTTCACTCACTGATAATGGAATAATAGTGTTGAATAAAAGTCATGAAATATATTCAACATTGAAACAGCTATTTCCAAGACTAATGCAAAATACTGATGAAGAATTGCTTATGAAAATTAACTACATGAAAGATAAAAATAGAGATGGATATGATAGGGTTTATAAATACTGCTTAAATGCTGAATTAAAAAGAAGGATGGTTAAAAAGCAGTTTAATGAACAATCAAAGGATAAGCCAATATTTAAACGGATACTAAATTTTATTGGATATAATTCCAAAGAAAGGGGTGGAAAGTAAATGGCAACAATAAGAAGTGCAATTCAATTATATGATGGAATGACACCAGGATTAAGAAGCATAACCAATGCACTAAATATTACTATATCCAGCTTTGAAGCTATACAGAGGGCTTCCAGCAATGCAATTGATACATCAAGTATTCAGGCAGCAAGGGCAGAATTAAACAGGGCAGAAATTGCATTTAATGAGATTGAACAGCAAATTAGGCAAGCAGACCAGGCACAGCAGGAATTTAATAATGATATTAGGAATAGTCATGGCTTAATGGACAAATTAAAGAGTATGGCAATGTCCTTGGGTGCTGCTTTTGGTGCTAAAAAGATTATTGAACTTGCTGATAATATGACACAAACAAATGCAAGGCTTGATTTAATCAATGATGGCTTACAAACCACAGCAGAACTTCAGGATAAAATTGTTGCTTCAGCACAAAGGGCAAGGGCTTCTTATCAAGCAACAGCAGATGTTGTTTCAAAATTAGGTTTATTAGCTGGTGATGCCTTCAAAAGTAATGATGAAATGATTGCTTTTGCTGAATTAATGCAGAAAGCCTTTACTGTAAGTGGTGCAAGCATTCAAGAACAAACAGCAGCAATGTATCAGTTAACCCAAGCAATGGCTGCTGGAAGGCTTCAAGGTGATGAATTCAGGTCGATAATGGAAAATGCACCAATGCTGGCACAAGCAATTGAAGATTATATGCATAATGTCATGGGTGTTGAAGGAACATTAAAAGACATGAGTGCAGAAGGTTTAATTACTGCTGATGTAATTAAAAATGCTATGTTTAGTGCTGCTGATGATATTGAAAATAAGTTTAGAGAAATGCCAATGACCTTTGGTCAAATTGGAACAATTGTTGGAAATACATTGCTTCAGACCTTTGAACCAGTAATCCAAGGAATTGGTAAAGGGGCACAATGGATATATGACAACTGGTCAACCCTTGAACCAATATTTTGGGGGCTTACTGCTGCTGTTGGTGCTTATGCTGCAATTACTGCAATTCAAACTGCTGTAACCTGGCTTTCAGTTGAAGCAAACAGGGCTTTAATTGCTACAATGCTTTCTAATCCTGTTTTATGGATAGCTTTGGCAATAGGTGTTTTAATCGGAATGATTTATAAATGGGTTCAATCAGTTGGTGGGCTTGAAATAGCCTGGAAGATTGCCATGAATGGAATCCTGACAGCCTGGGATTGGGTGAAAATCGGATTCTTTACAGGTGTTTATTGGGTTCTTGATTTGTGGGATAAGCTGAGGCTTGGAATAATGAAAGCAAGTGTTGCAATTCAAAATTTCATGGGTGATATGAAAGCAGGTGTTCTTTCCATACTTCAAAATATGGTTAATAGTGCGATAGGAATAATCAATGATTTTATCAACTTGCTGAATAAGATTCCTGGAGTTTCAATTGATACTATTCAGAAAGTAACCTTTGGAACAACTGCACAGATGGAAAATGATGCAGCCAAAAGAGCAAGGGAAGCTGACCTGAAGAATTTTCAGGCTGATATTACAGCAGGTATTGCAAGCCGTCAAGCTGCGTTAGAGCAAATGAAATTAGATGCTATAACTGCAACTGCACAAAGACAAGCTGAAATTAATGTTATGAGAGCAGAAACAGCAGCAAAAGAAGCTAATACTGGTTTTTCATTTGATTATGATAATATGATGAATAATATTGCTGATATAGCTGGGAATACTGCAAGAATGGCTGATTCAATGGAAATAAGTGAAGAAAGCCTGGAATACATGCGTGACCTGGCAGAGCAACAAGCAATAAACAGATTTACCACAGCGGAAATTAATATTGAAATGAACAATGAAAATCATATTAATTCAGAACTTGACCTTGATGGTATAGTTGCTCATTTAGAAGACAAGGTTTACGAAACAATGGTAATAGCTGCGGAAGGGGTGCATGAATAATAATTAACCCAAGGGATAGCCAATAAGGTTATTCCTTGGGCTTTTTTTCGTTTATAGGATAATATCAAATATGCTATAATATTTTTGAAAGTTAATTTTCAAAAAATAGGTGATGAAGCATGTCAAAGATAGTTGCAAAAGGACTTTATTTAGGCAGGGAATGCATTGTTGAATGTTTCTTGGAAGATGGTTTTCCAATTATTGAACTTGATGGGGAATATGATGAACAAGTTCAAAACAGATTTAATGAATTACTTAAAGAAGCACCTGCATTAGGTGGAACATATTATCCACCTGAAAATAGTTTATTAGCAGCTTATAGTGTACTTGAAAATACATTCTTTGATGATTCACCAATAGAAATTAAAACTGAAGGTGATATTGGTAAAATTCCAACTTATGATGTTGATGATATTGTTTATTAGATACTAAAACCTTCTAAAATCGTTTTTAAGGCGTTTTAATATAAAGGATATATAAATGTATTACCTTAACATTTTAAAGCGAATTTAGGGCGATTCTGAAGATGTGATAAGGGAAAATAGAAAGGAATCTAAAGCCAATGAAAATAGAATTTGATGAAAAGCAAATTGCCGAATCAATTATTAATAATTTGAAAAGGCATAACCTTTTAGGTAATACTCAAAATGTTACTGTCATTTATAATGCTGAATCACAGGATATTCTTTATACTATTGCTGAAACTGCGGAACTTATAAAAACAAATACGAAATATGTTTATGACCTTATAAAAGCTGGTTTGCTTCCAGCATTAAAACTTGGTTCAATGAAGATTACACGTTTAGCCTTACTTGAATTCCTGGAAAAATATAAGGGGTATGACCTTACTGACCCATTTAATATAAAGCCATTAGAACAACTTAATGAGGATAAATAAAAAATTAGGGTGGCAATTCCACCCTATTTCCACCCAAAAATACGTTTTTCAATTTAATAATAAATTAAACATAATAAAGAAAAATAAAACGGTTTCCGAAAAATGCTGATAACACAAGGGTTTGCGGTTATATGAAATAATATAAAATTATGATAAATAAAGAAAAATAAAAGTGTTTTTGTTCGTTCCCGCATACTTATCATGTTGAGACGGTAGTGTTAATGGAGAGAAAGTAAAAATGAGAGTGTGAGCCGCTTGGCCAATCAGAATAAACAACAGGCAAAAGAAAAAATCACTGCGGTATTAATAGGAGAAATATACGATATGCTAAGAAACTGTCGACTTTGAAATAGATGTCATAGTAAAAGAATTGATGAAGCAGATTTTATTAAAGATGGTATACCATTTTTATAAAATTTACAATGGATTTCCAAATAACGGTGTATAATTATATGGTAATTATTTCAAAGGTGTGGTATACTAAATATTAGAAAATAAAGAGGGGTGAAATTATGCAAAAACATGTTGAATTTACTTATAACGGAAAAACATTAAGAGGTATGATGCACCTACCTCACGGTATTCACGGAAAAGTCCCTATGGTGGCTATTTTCCACGGTTTTACTGGCAATAAAATGGAGCCTCACTTTATTTTTGTAAAGCTTTCACGTCAGTTGGAAAAAGTAGGTATAGCCAGTGTGAGATTTGATTTTTACGGATCTGGAGAAAGCGATGGAGATTTTAGCGAAATGACTTTTAGTGGGGAGCTAGAAGATGCAAGGCAAATAATAAAATTTATAAAAAATGAACCTATGACGGATGTAGAGAATATAGGTATTTTAGGGCTTAGTATGGGAGGAGCAGTGGCCGGAGTCATTGCAAGTGAGTTAAAGGAGGAAATAAAGGCTTTGGTTCTTTGGGCTCCTGCTTTTAACATGCCGGAATTGATTTTAGAGCAAAGTAAAAATGCTGACGAAAAAATGCGAGAAATTCTTGAAAGAGAGGGGATAATTGACATCGGCGGCTTAGCTTTGAGTAAAGAATTTATAGACGACTTGACAAAACTAAATATATTTGAACTTTCCAAAGGGTATGATAAGCCAGTTTTGATAGTTCATGGCACAGAAGATGCAGCGGTAAAATATGAGGTATCAGATAAAATACTTGAAGAAGTGTATAGAGGCAATGCAAAGCGAATTACCATTGAAGGTGCAGATCACACTTTCAATAAGTTGGAATGGGAGAAAAAGGCTATAGAAGAGTCTGTTAATTTCTTTAAAGAAAATTTAAAGGGATAGCAAGTGCTATCCTTTAAGTTTTTATATATTTTTTAAAGATTTGATATAGTTAAAACATACTAAAATAGTGGGTCTTAAATTGGAAGTTAAATAGCTATGGAAAAAGAAAACAAATTTTATGATACGAAAATTTTTATAGATTTGTTGAGGATTTTTTGACAAACAAAGGACAGCCTAAACCTAAAAAAAGAGTGAAATTGAACAAGGACTTTGTGAAAAGAATTATGCTGGCAGTGACACAAGTGAATAGATGTCCTTACTGTAGTTACTTTCATACTAAAGAGGCTTTAATAGCTAGTGTGTCTAATGAGGAGGTAAAAAAATTGTTGAATGGTGAGTTTGGTGATGTGCCTGATGATCAATTAGCTGCTATAATCTTTGCTGAACACTATGCAGAGAGAGCAGGAAATTTTGATGAAGAGGCATATAAAAAGCTGCATTAATTAATCAACTTTTTAAAAGAAAAGCATATTGCCATTAATGATAAAAATTGAGTTGTAAAATAGGGGTGGGAAAAATGTATGGAATTGTTTTAGAGGGCGGAGGTGCAAGGGGGGCATATCAGATAGGAGCTTACAAAGCTTTGGCTGAAGAAGGTATAGAAGTAAGAGGGGTAGCAGGGACTTCTGTTGGAGCTTTGAATGGTGCTATTATTGTACAAGGCAATTTTGAAAAAGCTTATGAACTGTGGCATGATATTTCCTATTCTAAAGTCATAAAGGCTAATGATAAGGAAATTGAGAGGTTTAAAAAAGGAAAATGGAGAAGAGAGGATATTTTTTTAGTTACGCAGTTGCTAAAGGAAATTATTGAGGAAGGGGGGCTTAATATAACTCCTCTTAAGAATTTGCTAAAAGAGGTTATAGACGAAAATAAGATAAGAAATTCGGGAAAAGATTTTGCGATTGTTACTGTTTCTTTAAGTGATTTTAAGCCTATGGAACTATATATTGAAGACATACCTTATGGGAAACTTGTGGATTATTTGATGGCAAGTGCTTATTTACCTGTCTTTAAAAGAGAGAAAATTGATGGAAAAAGTTATCTGGATGGAGGAGTATACAACAATCTTCCGGCTGATTTACTCATAAAAAAAGGCTATAAAGATTTGATAATCATAAGGACTGGCAGTTTTGGCATAGTCAAAAAAATTGATTTTAAAGGTTTAAATACATTAGTTATTTCTCCAAAGGAAGATTTAGGAGGGATTTTGGATTTTGATAAAAACGTTGTAAGGTATAACCTTAAATTAGGATACTTTGATGGTTTAAAGGCTTTAAAAGGACTAAAGGGAGATAAGTATTATATCGAGCCGAAAGGGGAAAAGGAATATTTTATCCGCTACCTTATGAATTTAGAGGAAAGAAGAATTGAAAATTTAAAGGATATCTTTAGAGTAAATAAAGAAATTCCAGCAAAGAGAGCTTTGTTTGAAGTTATTATCCCTAAATTGTGCTCCTTATTGGATTTGAAAGTTGATGCCGATTACGATGAAATATTTTTAACTCTTTTAGAAAATCTGGCGGAGATTTATGAAATAGAGAGATTTAGGGTTTATACCTACGAAAAGCTAATTAGCGCTGTAAGGGAGAAAATTAATTGTGACAAAGAAGCTGTTGAGGAAGATAAAGAAGAAATAGAAGAAATAATAGAAAGTGTAATTAAAAAGATAGATGTGCTTTCTATATTTACTAAAAACGAAGTTATAAAGGAAGTCGGGAAAGTTATTTTTAGCTAACTTACTGTAAGACTGCTTAATTAGAGGACGGATAAAATGGAGATAGAGAGGTTGATAATCATTTTCTTGTGTGATATTATGAAACCAAAGAAATATGACCTTGTCTCTTTTAGGATGTATCCTTATGGAATTATAAGTGAAATACATGGATTTAGCAAAGGAGCAATTTTGAGTGCAAACACTTTGAGATTTGAAACTGTTTTTTTAATAGTTTTATGGCTTTTAGTGTAGGAAGAAGGAATAATGTATGATTATTTTACTTAGTATTATAGAGTTCGGTTGCGGCTCTTTGATGTTTTCTTATTGGATAGGTCGTATGGTAGGTAAAAGATTAGAGGAAATACGGGATGGAAATCCTGGAGCTTTTAATCTTGGCCATGCGGCTGGCTTTAAAATGGGTGTTATTTTTGAGTAGTGTTGGTAGTTATTTACTTTTACTATGGATGCTTAACTTTGTTGTGCTTTTATATAAAAGAAAGAAGGATATGAATGTTGTTTTAAAGGCCAAAATGGTAAAATAATGATGTATATTTTGTATACTTTAATTAAAATCAAGTTGGGAGTGTATGAGGTGGAATCTATTTATATTGCAATAACTGGATGTCAATATTATTACGGCACAAAAGTTTTGAAACCAGGCACGATTGTAAGATTAGAAAAGGATTTGTACAATGACTATGATGATGAAGCAATATCTGTTACCCTTGCCCCATTAGGACAAGTAGGATATGTAGCTAATAGTGTTGGAACTGTTCCAAGAGGTTGTTATAGTGCAGGTCGAATTTATGATAAATTTGAAAATTACGCTTTTGCTATGATAAAATTTGTGACAAAAGACTTTGCCATTGCAGAATTTTTAGAAGAGGACTTTGTAAAAGTTACTATAAAGTTCCGATTAAAAGAAAAAAGAAAGAAAAAGTACAAAAATAAAACTTAAATGGTGAGAAAATATGGAATACAAACAAGTATCTATATTTGATAATGAAGTGAGAAAAAATAAACCTTTGGCCGACAGGATGAGACCCAAAACTTTAGATGAGTTTGTAGGTCAAGAACATCTTTTAGGTAAAGGGAAATTACTTAGGGAATTGATTGAAAAAGACAATATTACTTCAATGATTTTATGGGGGCCGCCAGGGGTAGGTAAAACTACCCTTGCTATGATTATAGCCAATATGACAAATTCTAAATTTGTCACCTTTAGTGCTGTTTTATCAGGCATCAAAGAGATAAAGGAGATAATGGCAAAAGCTGAATTGGATGCTATGTATGGAACTAGAACTGTTGTATTTATTGATGAAATTCATCGATTTAATAAAGCCCAGCAGGATGCTTTTTTGCCTCATGTGGAAAAGGGGAATATAATATTAATTGGTGCAACTACTGAAAATCCCTCTTTTGAGGTAAATTCTGCTCTTTTGTCTCGTTCTAAAGTTTTTGTCATGAAACCTCTTACAGAAGAGGATTTACTTATACTGCTTAAAAGAGCGTTAAAAGATGAACAAAATGGATTTGGCATGTACAAAATTGGTATAACAGATGAACAGCTCAAAAAAATTGCACTTTTTGCAAATGGTGATGCAAGGGTTGCTTTAAACACATTAGAAATTGCGGTTATGGGGGCTAAAGTAATTGAAGGGGAAAGAATTGTCACAGATGATATATTAGCTGATGCAATGCAGAAAAAGACTCTGCTTTACGACAAACAAGGAGAAGAACACTATAATTTAATATCTGCTTTTCATAAATCTTTAAGAAATAGCGATTGGGATGCGGCAGTGTATTGGCTTGCAAGGATGTTAGAAGCGGGAGAAGACCCTCTCTATGTCGCAAGAAGGATGATACGCTTTGCTTCTGAAGATATTGGGCTTGCAGATCCTCAAGCTCTTGAAATGGCTGTTGCAGCATATAATGCTTGCCATTATATTGGAATGCCTGAATGTAGTGTAAATCTTGCACAGGTGGCGATATATTTAGCGTTAGCTCCTAAATCTAATGCGGTATACATGGCATATAATAAAGCTAAGGAAGATGCAGAAGAGACAATTGCTGAAAGTGTGCCTATGCATTTAAGAAATGCTCCAACAAAGCTTATGAAAGAATTAGGATATGGGAAAGGATATAAGTATGCTCACGACTTTGAAGATAAAGTAACTGATATGCAATGTCTACCGGATAATCTTAAAGACAGAAAATACTATGTACCTACGGATTCTGGTTTTGAGAAGGACATACAAGAGAGATTAGAGCAAATTAACAACTTAAAAAAGAAAGGAAAATAATTTTGAGTTATTTAATATAAAAAGGGGCAGATGCCCCTTTTTATTAAATAGTATTTTTAGGCTCTTCACATATAATGATGCCAGGTACAAATAACAAAATTATCAAAATGATGATTATGATCCAAATCCATTGATTTTCATGATGTTTGTGTTTGTCAGACATAAACTTACCTCCTTTTTTAGGTTGACTTCTACTTTATAATATGAAAGACATAATATAATGGCTACAAATTATAAAAGTCTCCTAGCAATACGCACTGCAAGGAGACTTTATGTTTTTAAACATTTGGGCCTGATTTTTTGATATCATCAGTTACACCTTTGTATTTTTCCGAAAAAGAGAGTGGTATCTCCATCTTTGCCCATATTTGCAGAACAGTGCATAGATAAAACTCCGCGCTTTGGCATCAGATAGTTCATGAGGGTAAAGATTGACTTTTTGATTTCTCCTCCATACTGAGAGCCACCGATTATAATTAGTTTTTTAGTGAAACTTAATATAATAAAAGCTTCAGAATTTACACCGTCTAATTCAGCTATAGAGTTAGAATTCTATATTCAGGGTCAGCTCCTACAAATCCATCAAATATAAAAAGGTCACGATTTTGCATATGGGCAGTTAAACGGTTGTACAACCTTTCAAATTTATCCATAGAAATAGCTTTATTATTTTCCCACCATATATCTTCATGAACTTCTGGTTCATCCACAATAAATTTATCATTTGGAGAACGACCTGTGTATTTACCAGTATAGACATTAAAAGCACCGTTGTTTGCAAGTACTCCTTCCTCTCTTTTTATAGCTTCTTCGATTAATTTAGAGACAGGAAGATTTCGGTAAATGTTTTTAACATTGATTATATTTATTTTTTCAAGGTCATACATTTAAGTGGCCTCCTTTTTGATGTTATGAAGACGTTTTTGCAAGCTAGATTATTAAAAATTGCAAAAAATATCTTATAAAGTTTAAAATTAACATTTACATTAAAATTCTAACATTATTCAAATAATATTTCAAGGGGTACGAAATTTTTGGCTAAAAATTTAAGGGATTTATGTCGAAATTTATGATATAATCAAATAGATAATTTCTTATCAACTTACCAAATTGACGGACAAGGAGTGAAACAAATGGAGAAATGCTTTTGTGGAGGTAAAATAGAGATAAAAAATGTGGATTATAAGTTGGTAAGAGGGAAAAAAACTATTATAATTAAAGATGTGCCGGCATATGTTTGTCAAAAATGTGGGGCAGTTTATTATGATACAGAAGTGC
>Ga0247720_100246_pt1 | contig 24117 bp, 22 predicted proteins | sample MSEWel2015_12_15_FD_189078 | JGI IMG/M metagenome (GOLD analysis project Ga0247720, IMG submission 189078) | Subsurface sediment microbial communities from gas well in West Virginia, United States - MSEEL Well Study Marcellus 3H_2015_12_15 | ecosystem: Environmental > Terrestrial > Deep...
GAAACTTGGAATGATGCCTCTACCGGGAATATACTTCTTGTTCTTGGCAGCTACGCTTCTTGCATACTTGACTTTGGCACAATCCGTTAAAATGAGATTTATAAAAAGATTTGGAAGCTTGCTGTAACATTTTTTGGACAATAGATTAGACAAGTAAGGATATATTAAAACATGAGCAGGAGAAATCCTGCTCTTTTTAATACAACACATTATAAGATTGAAATATTACAACAATGTTACAAAATGCACAATTTTGGTAAACAAAGGAGGAATTCATATTAATATGTAGAAGTAGTATATAGGAGGGATAATAATGATGGAGGTCATAAGATTTGAGACACACAAAGACCTTTTTGAACAATCTTGGGGGAGATGTTTAAAAAGGGGATTAATGCCAGATAAAAGGTTAATGGTGTTGAATAATGTAAAAATTGCTGAAGATAGCGAAAAAGATTCACTAATTAAAGCTTTTCACAAAATAGTTGAACCATAGCATGAAACCCGATATGATGTTGGTTGGCAAAAAAACTAACACATATGGAGGGTTTCAGCTATGGTTCTTACTCAAGAGTATACCACATTACCTCGTACTTTTAAACACCTTACACCTTATGAAAGAGGTAAAATTTGCGCTCTTTTAAAAGAAGGGTTCTCACCAACTCAAATCGCTAAAAAACTTGGCCGCCATCGCAGCACCATTTACCGCGAAATAAAACGTGGCACCACAACTCAACGCCGCACAGATCTAACTACATATGAAGCATACTTCCCAGAAACTGGCCAGGCGATATATGAGAAGAACCGCTCTTTCTGTGGCCGAAAAAGTAAGATCCTCCAAGTTGAATCCTTCCTCCAATATGCTGAGCAAAAGATACTTCAAGACAAATGGTCCCCTGATGCTATTGTAGGAGCTGCTCGCCGAGAAAAACTCTTTGACCCTTCGTCCATGGTTTGCACCAAAACCCTATACAACTACATCGACCGCTGCTTGCTTAAAGTCCGCAATATAGACCTTTTCATAAAAACCAGACGTAAACCGAAGAAGAATTCTTTGAGAAAACACAAGCGCCTTTTCGGAAAGAGTATTAGCGAGCGGCCTGATAGCATTGAAAAGCGTGAGGAGTTCGGCCATTGGGAAATCGACACTGTTCTGGGAAGACGCTCTAATGATCATGTTCTGCTGACCCTAACGGAAAGAAAAACTCGCTATCACCTGCTCCTCCCATTGGCAAGCAAAACTGCTGAGGCAGTGGATGAAGCGTTAAAGCAGCTAAAAAGCCAGTATGGTCTTATGTTTTCTCGGGTGTTTAAGAGCATCACTGCGGATAACGGTAGTGAGTTTGCCAATTTAAATGTCCATGGGATTGATATTTACTATGCTCACCCTTACTCTGCCTGGGAACGAGCCACTAATGAGCGGCACAATGGTCTAGTCAGGCGGTTGATTCCTAAGGGAACAGCTATCAGTGAATTGTCACTTTCACAAATTGAGCGGGCGCAGAATTGGTGTAATACCTTGCCAAGAAAAATCCTTGGTTACCGCCAGCCAGCAGAGCTCTTTTTCAGGGAAATAGAACGGCTAACTTCTGAGTTTCAAAATTCATGATTTCGAACTCCAACATCATTCGGGTTTCCAAAAAATGTGTCGCATTTAATATTGCAATTTAAGATCTTTTATTTATTAATTCATATCTTCCTTTTGATTTGTATTTCTTGCCTTCATGGACATAGATTAATTTTATTTCTTTATTTTTCCCATTTTGCAATGCTACATGGTCTTCGTCTGCTTCTATATAGATTGTTTTTACTTGTTTCTTTTTAGTTGGCAATTTCGCTTCGTCATTTTCTACTTCTCCTAGCTTTCTTATGGTGTTCATTACTGTTTGTTTTGTTACTTGTACATTACTTGAGGCTCTTTTACCTGATTTCTCATAGGATGTTTCTATAGCTTCTTTTATTAATTCCGATTCGTATGAAAGATCCATTCTTTCATATGGATATATTCCTACTAGTTCATCTGAAAGATATCTATAGCTGCCATATTTTTTACTTTTGTAATATGTCCTTAGATAATTTACTTCTCCAAATATTGTAATTAAAGTTTTTTCGTCATTTCTTCTTTGTATGTAATATTCCTTTTTCCTACTACTAGATTCTCTTATTATTTCATCTAACATCTCTAAGGCTTCTTTTACTATCATTGCTCCTATTTCATCCAATGATTTTTTAGTATTTATTATGAATCTTGATATATCCCTGCTATTTAACATCAAATCCTCTATATTATTATTGAAATCTCTAGTGATTTTTTCTATAATTTCGTGTATAATTGTATTCATAAGAATAGCCTCCTTTATTATGATTTTTGTTTTTGACACTTCTATCATAACATATGGGGCTATTCTTTTTTGTATTTTTTCCTACAATTATTTTACACTAACTATTAGAAAATTATATATTTTTCTTACTTTTATAAAAATAATAAATAGTAGTGGGCTGCCAAAGGCTGCCCACTACTTACTCAAAGCTTGCTGTATATCCTCTATCATTATATTTGTTCCTTGTAGTCCGCCAGAAGCCACATACCATATTTGTGAAGTTAGATATACTATTCTTCCATTTTTGTAAGCATCCGTTTCCTTTATTAAATCATTATCGAATATCTGCTCAGCTGTTACATTTCCTCCTGTTACAGCTGCTCTATCTATGACGAATACGTAGTCTGGGTTCTTTTCCAATATATACTCAAAGGTTATGCTCTGACCATGGTTGGACACCTCTATATTAGGATCCGCTGGAGCAAATCCAAATTCCTTATGGATAAGGCCAAATCTGGAGCCTTCTCCAAAAGCACTGATATTCCCATCATTAGCCATTACCACTAGAGCATTTATGCCCTTTTCTTTTACTTCTTTATTGATCTTTTCTATTTCACTGCTTATATTTGCTAGCTCTTCTTCTATAAACTTTTCCTTATCAAATATCTGTCCTAATATCTTCATGTTGTTCTCTACGGATTCCAAATAGTTAGCTCCATCTACTTGGAAAAATACAGTAGGAGCAATCTTATTTAGCTCTTCATAGACTTTAGTCTGCCTTCCTGAGATGAATATTACATCTGGCTTTAGCTCATATATCTTTTCAAAATCAGGTTCAAATAGAGTTCCCACATCTTCATATTTGTCATCATTGTACTTGCTTAAATAATCTGGGATATTGCTCTTTGGAAGGCCTAATATTTCAACTCCCATCTTGTCCAAGGAATCCAAAGTAGCGTAGTCAAACACTATTACCCTTTCAGGATTCTTCTTCACTTCTGCCTTACCTAGAGGATGTTCTATTGCTATAATTTCCTCTTCGGCTGATTTGGAATCTTGGTCGTCTGAATTTGCTTCCTTGCTGTTATTACTGCAGCCAACAAGGGCCAAAATGCTAATAATAAGTATTGATAATATGATAAAATGTTTCTTTCTAAACATATAACGCCACTCCTTTCAGTATTTTAGTAATATACACAGATTCTATTGTTGTTTATATCCGTAATACAGAATTCCAGCTCATATACTCTCCTAAGAAGGTCCTCTCTTAATATGTCCTTAGCACCCCCCCTTTCAATTATTCTGCCATTGTTTAGCACTACAATATGGTCTGAATAGCAGGATGCAAAATTTATATCATGAATGACTATTATTACAGTTTTGCCTTTTTCATCTACCAATCTCCTTAAAATTCTCATGATCTCAACTGAATGCTTAATATCCAAATTGTTCAAAGGTTCATCAAGGAGGATATAATCTGTATCCTGGGCAATAACCATTGCTATATAAGCCCTCTGCCTTTGCCCACCGCTGAGCTGGTCAAGGTACTTGTGTTCAATATCCTTCAGCTTCATGTACTCAATGGCCTCATCTACATATTTCCAATCCTCTTCTGTAAGTTTCCCATTGCTATAGGGGAAGCGGCCAAAGCTTACTAAATCCCTCACTGTAAGCCTGATATTTATATGGTTAAACTGCTTTAGAATGGATATCTTCTTGGCTAACTCTTTAGCATCCCACTTTTCCAGTTCCTTTCCTTCAATATAAACCTTACCAGCATCCTTATCTATAAGCCGGCTTATTATGGACAACAAAGTGCTTTTACCAGCTCCATTTGGCCCTATAAAAGATGTTATCTTTCCCTTTTGTATCTTCAGGCTGACATCATCAAGGACCCTAAGGTTACCATACTCCTTGACGATATTTCTCACTTCTATCATGAAAGCCTTCCCTCCTTGAGAATTAAATATATGAAGTATACTCCTCCAATGAAGTTAATTATTACGCTTATAGGAGTTTTGAAATGCATAATCCTTTCGGCAATCAGTTGGCCTCCTATAAGCATTATGGACCCAATTAGCATAGACCCAGGTATAAGATATTTGTGCTTGTAGGTGTTCAAAATCTGCCTGTTGATGTTGACAACAATTAACCCTAAAAAGGTTATTGGCCCCACTAAGGCTGTAGATACGGAAACCAATATAGCTATAACAATAAACATCCTCTTCACAAAGCTTGTATATTTTACTCCCAGGTTTATGGCGCTATCCCTGCCAAGGGATATTACATCCAGCTCCCTTGTATATTTAAGTATATAGATTAAAGTGGCTACAGCTCCTAAAATAGCCATATAGAGTATATCCTCATTTATGTTGTTAAAGCTTGCAAACATCCTGTTTTGAACTACCAAAAACTCGTTTGGATCCATTAGCACTTGCATAAAAGATGTTAAGCTCTGAAAAAAGGTCCCTAGTATTACACCAAATAAGAGCAATGAAAATATTGTGTTTTTATCCTTGCTAAAAAAGAATTTAAACAATAGTATGGAAAATACCACCATAAGCCCCACGGAGGCTATGAAATTAAAGTGGCTTCCAAGCTCTATTAGCAGAGTAGACCCAAATATGAATACCACAAAGGTCTGTATGAACATATACAGGGAATCCAGCCCTAAAACACTTGGTGTAAGTATCCTGTTGTTGGTTATAGTTTGAAATACTGTTGTGGAAAAAGCTATACAGCTTCCCACAAGGAATATGGAAATCAACTTCATCATACGCCTTGGCAAAGCATAATTCCAGTTGTTTGGATTAAGTCCCCATATTAAGTACAATGCCGCCAATATTATCAGTAATATGCTTAAGAATAATAGCCTAGATTTAACCTTCATAGCTTCTCCTCCTAGCTAGTAAAAACAAGAATATGAAACTTCCTAATACTCCTACAGTCAACCCAATGGGGACTTCATAAGGATAGATTATGACCCTTCCTAAAATATCACAAAAGAGGAGAAAGACTGCTCCAAGTATGGCAGTGGACAGTAAGCTTTTCTTTAAATTATCTCCCCTATACATGGAAACCAAATTGGGTATTATCAAGCCTAAAAATGGTATCCTTCCTACGGTAATGATAACGGTAGAGGATATTAATGCCACTATAACCAGCCCAATGGTAACTACCTGATTGTAATTGAGACCAAGGCTTACAGAGAAGTCCTTTCCCATGCCTGCTACGGTGAACTTGTTGGCATATAAAAAAGCAAGTACCACAAAGGGAATGCTTATGTACAACAGCTCATATCTTCCCTTTATAATCATGGAAAAATCCCCCTGTAGCCAGGCAGAGATATTTTGAATCAGGTCATACCTATATGCAAAGAAGGTGGTTATAGAATCCAGCACGCTGCCAAGCATAAGCCCTATGAGAGGTATAATAACTGTATTTCTGTATTTAATCCTCCTTAATATGCCTAGAAACAAAAAGCTGCCTGCAAGGGCAAAAATAAATGAGGTGGTCATTTTAGTAAGGGTGCTGGATCCAGGAAATATAATAATGGAAATCAATATTCCTAATTTGGCAGAATCCATAGTACCAGCTGTAGTGGGAGATACAAACCTATTTTGAGTTATCCTCTGCATAATAAGTCCACAAATGCTCAAGCCAGCACCAGCCACAACTATGCTTATAAATCTAGGTATTCTACTTAAAATCAACACCTGGATTTGGTCTTGGCTTAAGTTGAAAATATCCCAGAAGGATATATCCTTAACCCCAATAAAAATTGATAGAATTGATAGAAACACCAGTATTAGTATTAGCCTTTTCATATTGCCTCCTAGTAAATCCCATTGATTGTACTTTATACTTTATGCTATAATATATAGTAATTTACAAAATGATATTGATATTCATTATCAAGCAATTAATAGTATAACATCACCTACAAAAAATTTCTTAAATATATTTAGGTATTTTTGAATAGGATAAAATAAATTTGCCAAGGGGGGACAATTGTGAATAAGCACAAACTTTTTCATAAACCTATCCACAACTTCCACATAAACAAAGCCATTTGCTACACTTGCCATAACTATTGGGAGCCTTTAACCATAGAAAGAATGGCGGAATATCTGGGGTTAAACAAGTGCTATTTTTGTCAGTTATTTAAAAAAGAAACTGGGAAAACATACTCCCAGTTTCTCAATGAGGTAAGAATACACAAGAGCAAAGAGCTTCTAAAAAATACTCATATGTCCATATTGGATATAGCTTTGACTGTAGGATATAATAATCAGAACTATTATAGTATGGCCTTTAAGAAGATAACAGGCGTGACACCTTTAAAATACAGAAAAATACAGAAGTAGAAACAATAAATGATAACTATCTGGGGCGAATTTTCAATTGAGATTTAAATATCAGCTGTTCATTATCTTCATTGATGCCTTCCACATATATTAAATCTGAATCAGTACTAGTTTTATCTTTAAGAAGGATTATATTATCTCCTGCAAAGGCTTCGCTTTTATAGTTAATCTCTATTGATTCGATGATGCATTTTTTGTGGTACTCAAGGCTAAAGCAGTCCATTATGTAATCAATATACTTAGAATTGTTTAGATGCTCATTTACATCTATATCGCTGTAACCTATTAGTCTTTTATATACCATTTCCAAAGGTCCATTAGGCTGAAGCCTTCCCAATTTACAGTCAATAGGCCTTTGTCTATTGGATAGGGGATAGGCACTGGGTAAGGGTTCAAGGATTTTCAATTTTCTAGTATCCATATCTATTACTACCCAAGTGGATACTGCCTTAGCAAAAATATCCCCCTTGTTATTCTTTGCTACAAAGTTTCTATAAAATTCAAACTTTCGAGGCTTTTCAGGCCAAGTTTCAACAGTTACCCTATCCCCCCATATTGGATATTTTTCAATGTGGACTCTCATCCTCACCAATACCCACAAAGCGTTATAAGTTTTGTGCATCTCCTCCATTCCCAATCCTAAGCTTTCTGCATGGAGAGTAGCAGCATCCTGAAAGAATTGGAATAAAGAGCTTAACTTTAACCTACCAGTAAAGTCCACATGGCTGATATCTACTTCAAATTCTTTACTGTATTCAGGAACTGTATTCATTGTATTGCTCCTTCCTAAATATATATGACTTACTTATAATACTTCTTTTATACACTGTATGGTGTAATCTATATCCTCCCTTGTTACATCTTTATTGGTTACAAAGCGGATAACTCCATCATATCCAGGATTAGTTTTGATTCCCTTTTCTAATAATTTCTTTCCAAAATCCTCAAAATCAAAATTTTCTCTACTCACATTGCAAAATACCATATTTATTTGAACCTTGTCTAAATCCACAGAGAAACCTTCTATTTCGTTTAACTTCTCAGCTAGATACTTTGCATTATCGTGGTCCTCTTTAAGTCTGTCCACCATCTTCTCTATGGATATAATTCCACAAGCAGCTAAGAAACCTGCTTGCCTCATGGTTAGTCTAAAATAATTGTAGGAAAAAATACAAAAAAGAATAGCCCCATATGTTATGATAGAAGTGTCAAAAACAAAAATCATAATAAAGGAGGCTATTCTTATGAATACAATTATACACGAAATTATAGAAAAAATCACTAGAGATTTCAATAATAATATAGAGGATTTGATGTTAAATAGCAGGGATATATCAAGATTCATAATAAATACTAAAAAATCATTGGATGAAATAGGAGCAATGATAGTAAAAGAAGCCTTAGAGATGTTAGATGAAATAATAAGAGAATCTAGTAGTAGGAAAAAGGAATATTACATACAAAGAAGAAATGACGAAAAAACTTTAATTACAATATTTGGAGAAGTAAATTATCTAAGGACATATTACAAAAGTAAAAAAGATGGCAGCTATAGATATCTTTCAGATGAACTAGTAGGAATATATCCATATGAAAGAATGGACTTATCATATGAATCAGAACTAATAGAAGAAGCCATTGAGACTTCCTATGAGAAATCTGGGAAAAGGGCATCAAATAATGTACAAGTAACAAGACAAACAGTAATGAATACCATAAGAAGGTTAGGTAACGTAGAAAACGATGATGCAGAAATACCCCTTAAGAAAAGGGTAGTAAAAACCCTATACATAGAAGCAGACGAAGATCATGTAGCCTTGCAAAATGGGCGTAATAAGGAAATAAAATTAATATATGTCCATGAAGGAAAAAGATTTAAATCAAAAGGCAGATACGAACTAATAAATAAAAGACTATTTACAGGCTCTTTAATTGCCAGTGAAGATTTATGGTTAGATGTAGCTAACTATTTAGAAGAAGCCTATGATTTAGATAGAGTAGAAAAGATATACATTTCAGGCGATGGTGCAAGTTGGATAAAAGAAGGATTGAATTGGATTAAGGGAAGCGAATATGTATTAGATTACTTTCATCTATCCAAATATGTAAAAACAGCAACGGCCCATATGCCACAAACATTTGAACCATTGTGGACTTACATAAGAGATTTAAATAAAAAAGGCGTGATAGAATTACTAAACTTCATAACAGCAGAAACAGAATCAGAAACTAAAAAAGAAGCAGTAAAGAAAAGCAAACGATATATACTAAATAACTGGAAAGGGATAGAAAAAGGTATGGAAGAAGGGTATATAGGTTGTAGTGCAGAAGGTCATATAAGCCATATATTATCCTCTAGATTAAGCTCAAGGCCATTAGGTTGGAGTTTGGTAGGAGCAGATCAAATGGCTCGCTTAAGAGTATATAAAGCAAATGGTGGTGATATATACGAATTACTAAGTAAGAAAAAAGGAGAAAGGCAAAAGGAAAATAGAATAATAGAGCTAGAAAAAAAGGTAGTAAAGAAGAAACTAAGAACAGCATCAGCAGAAACCATAGACAATATACCCTATATAAATGATGGAAGAAGAACTTGGCAACGACAGATACTAAAAGCCATTAGAGGTGCTTAAAAAGAATCAATAGTAGGTAACAAACAAATTTAAATATAGAAAGAGCTATAATGAATAATAAAATAAAATGTTATAGCTTAATTTAGTGACCCCAAAAACAAATAGCTTATAAAAAATTGGTGAAACAAGCAACTATGCACTTTTCATAAAATATGGGGAGATTTAAAAAATTTTTTCCTACAGTAACTTGACACTATCGTTGTAATTCCCATAGAGGTAACATTTCCAATAGTAGGATGATATCCATCAGGAAGCTTGTCACAAACATACTCTGCTAAAGGAGGCCCTATTATTCCTCCTAATATACCTGATATTGCAGCAACTTCTACTGATGACCCAAACATTAAAACACAACCAGGTCCAACACTTACTACTGGCACATAGGTACCATACCAACCTTTTTCCACGTATTTATTAAAGTATAGAAATACTCCAACTGCTGAACCTATGAATTGGGAAAGAATAATAGCTGGTATTGTTCCTGAACCATAAGCACCATGATTCATATTTAGTATCCAATCTAAGGAAGCTCCTATTATCACAAATAAACCTGCTATTTCATTTCCGTAGAATTGAGCTTCTGAAAAATCTGCTAAAACCCTTCTTACAAACCATAGAGGTCCTTCCATTTCCTTCAAAACTTCTTCTTGAGTTTTTTGATTCCTGTTATGGGGTTTAGATGGTATCTTTTCCATCCAAGGCAATGCTTTACATATACCGCAAATTAGCAACCCAGTAATAGTCATTGTAAATACATTGGATACTACTCCTGGTACTTCAAGCGCGGGGATAATGTAATTGCTAATCCACATGGCTACTGGAAAGCCCATTAATCCTCCAAGTATAGAACTAGTTAATAATGCTTTTATATTAGGTCCATATAATAGCATTATGGCTGGTGGAGCCCCTACTACTGTAATAAATGTAGGTAGCCAAGTATATTCTCCTGTATTAAAGAATCTGGTATAGTTTAAAACAAATACTGCAATAAATAAGGATAGTAGTTGAGAAGCCAATACCCAAGGCCATAGATTGGAGCCATAAGCTACATCAAAGCCTCTGAATTTAGAATTCTTAACATCTAATCTCCAAGCTATGAATCCTCCAATTATTATTCCTAAGGAAGCAAAAAATCCTGCATAGAACTGTGCTTCTGTAAAGTTCATAATGTACCATATAAATTTATATAGAAGGTTACTACCTGCTTTAGACACTATTAATTACAACCATAATAGTATCTGCTATAATTAAGATGCTTCCTTGGTTTTAGAAAATAAGTTTTTAGGCTAGCTTTCAGTTTGTATGTAAATTGTGCTTCTAAACCTTTAGTGTTTAGAAGCTTTTTTTAGGTTAATGGATATAGATTAATTGTAATAAAGGCATAATAGCAAAGTTATAGCCCTTTATACAAGATTTCAATTTCTACAGTATTAATATAAAATTGTTTATATTTACCTCCAATGATATATTATAATTATTGAAGCATTGGAGGTGTCATTGTGTACAAGGTATTGGTTGTAGAGGATGATGTAAAGCTGCAAGAGCTTATTAAAGATAAATTGGAAAGATATAACTACCATGTTTCCATAGTAAAGGATTATACAGATATAAAAGGGGAATTTCTAAGAGTAGAGCCTCATCTGGTGCTATTGGATATTAACCTGCCCTATTATGATGGCTTTTACTGGTGTAGGGAAATAAGGAGCATTTCAAAGGTGCCTATAATATTCATATCAGCTAGGCTTTCAGATATGGATCAGGTAATGGCCATAGAGCATGGCGGCGATGATTATATAATCAAGCCCTTTTCCTTCGACCTGTTGTTAGCAAAAATCAAAGGGGTAATGAGAAGAGCTTATGGAGAATATGCAGAAAGAATGACCAAGGAAATATTGGATATAGAAGGCCTATACCTGTACGTGAATCAGAACATAGTGGAGTGGAACAATAAGAAGATAGAGCTCAGCAAGAAGGAGTTTGCACTTTTGTATATTTTAGCTACCAATTTGAACGAAATAGTTCCAAGAGATAAACTCTTGGAAGAGCTGTGGGATGATATGGATTTCGTAGATGATAATACCTTATCGGTGAATATAGCAAGGTTAAGGAAAAAACTTGAGGAACTAGGCATATATGATTCCATAAGGACTAAAAGAGGCCAAGGCTACTTGATGGTCAATACTTGGAGCAGGTGATGTTATGAGCTTTAAGGACTATATAATTGATAGATTTTTGTATATTCTATTTTATTACATCAGCACAGCCCTTGTGATAGTGATAATGAGCCTTGAACTGATAATACGGGGGGAACAGCTTAACATTGGAAATATCATATATGCAGCGCTGATATCAACAGTTATTCTCGGCATTTCAATTATCTATGATTACTATAAAAAGAGAAAAGTATATCAAGCATTAAAGGAAGGTTTGGAAAGGAAAGATAGCTTTGACTATATATTCAACATTCCTGAAAATGCAAGCAGGGAACATGAAGCATTTAGAAGGCTTTTAATGCAATTCCCGAAAGAAGTCTCCCAATTCTATAAGTGGGAGATGAATTCCGGCAAAAATTAGATTGACAGAAAAGAAATAGTATAATATAATAAAATCAGTCTTAGATATAGGGAAGGTTGATATATGAATGAAATTAGATAGTAATAATCATTCAGTATTCTTATTATATTATCATCTTGTTTTAGTAACGAAATATAGAAGAAAAGTTATCGATGATAATATATCTAATAGACTAAAAGAAATATTTGAGAAAATACAAAATAATTACAATATCGCATTACAAGAATGGAATTACGATAAAGACCATATTCATATATTATTCAAAGCACATCCTAATACAGAAATATCTAAGTTTATAAATGCATATAAAAGTGCTTCATCAAGATTGATAAAGAAGGAATTTCCTGAAATTAAAGAACAACTTTGGAAAGAATATTTTTGGTCAAGAAGTTTCTGTTTACTTACAACAGGTGGAGCACCTATTGAAATAATAAAGAAATATATAGAAAGTCAAGGAGAGAAAGGATAATATGCTTCGAGCATATAAATACAGAATATATCCAACAAAAGAACAAGAAGAATATCTATCAAAAGTGTTTGGTTGTGTAAGATTTGTTTACAACAAAATGCTTTCTGACAAAATAGAATACTATAAGCAAACAGGAAAAATGCTAAAAACAACGCCTGCACAATATAAAAAAGAATATCCATTTCTAAAGGAAGTAGATAGCCTTGCACTTGCTAATGCACAACTGAATTTAGAAAAGGCATACAAAAACTTTTTTAGAAATAAAAGTGTAGGCTTTCCAAAATTCAAGAAAAAGAAAGGTTGTCAATCCTATACAACAAACAACCAAAACGGGACAGTAAATATAGAAAATGGATACTTAAAAGTTCCGAAGTTAAAAACGAAGATAAAAATAAAACAACATAGACAATTCGAAGGAATTATTAAATCGGTAACAATATCTAAAACACCAACAAAAAAATATTATGCTTCGATATTAGTAGAAACAGAGATAAAGGAGTTACCAAAAGCAGATAAAAAAGTAGGAATAGATTTAGGGTTAAAGGAATTTGCAATATTATCAGATGGAACAAAAATAGAAAATCCCAAATGGCTAAGAAGAACCGAAAAAAGAATAAAGAAACTACAAAGAGATTTATCAAGGAAACAAAAGGGTAGTAAAAATTATGAGAAAAACAGGCAAAAACTTGCTAAATTACACGAAAAAATAACTAATCAAAGAAGAGATTTTCTTCACAAACTATCCTCTAAAATTATACACGAAAACCAAGTGATAGTTTTAGAGGATTTGAAAGTGAAGAATATGCAACAAAATCGTAAGTTAGCAAAAGCAATAAGTGAAGTATCATGGCATGAATTTAGAAGGATGCTTGAATATAAAGCAAAGTGGTATGGTAGAGAAGTAGTTATAGCACCATCAAATTATCCGAGTAGTCAACTTTGTAGTATTTGCGGATACAAATATGAAGAAGTAAAAAATTTAGCTTTGAGGGAATGGACTTGCCCTAAATGTGGCATGCATCACGATAGGGATATAAATGCTAGCAAAAATTTGCTGAAACTAGTCATATAGTTTTAGCACTACCGAGGCTGGAACGGCCTTTTGAGCTTGGGGAACCTTGGCAGGTTACTACCATTGACCAAGAAGCCACCCACCTCTATAGGTGGTGGTAGTTCACTTTATGATTAAGAAACTTATTGATAAAAACATATAGGAGTGATAAAAATGAATAACTTTCAGGATAAGGTTAATTTTATATGGAATATAGCAGAACTATTACGTGGTCCGTATCGAAAAGAACAATATGGTGATGTAATACTTCCTATGGCTGTTTTAAGAAGGTTTGACTGTGTTCTTGCAGAAACTAAAGAAGAAGTACTTAAAGAATATGAAAAATTAAAGAAATTGGGGATACAGAATATGGACCCAATTTTAAATAGAGTTTCAAAACAGCCTTTTAATAATACTAGTAAATATGACTTTGAAAAATTATTGGCTGACCCTGACAACATTGCAAGTAATTTAAGAAATTATATTAACGGTTTTTCCAAAAATGTCAGAGAAATCATTGAACATTTTGATTTTGATAAGGAAATTACAAAACTTAATGATAACAACCTGCTTTATCTTGTGGTATCTGAATTTAATAAGATAGATTTACATCCTGATAAGGTAAGCAACATGGAAATGGGGTACATATTTGAGGAACTAATTAGGAGATTTTCTGAACATGGGGAAGCAGGGGATCACTATACTCCTCGTGAGGTTATAAAACTTATGGTAAATATCCTCTTAAATGAAGATAATGAGGAATTAACCCAGCCAGGACTTGTTGTAACTGTTTATGACTGTTGTGCAGGAACAGGTGGTATGCTTTCTGTAGCAGAGCAGTACTTAAGAGAATTAAATCCTGGTATACAAGTTGAATTATTTGGACAAGAGATAAATCCTCAATCCTTTAGCATATGCAAATCCGATATGCTTATAAAAGGACAAAATGCAGATAACATTATTTTAGGTGATAGTTTAACTGAAGATGGACATCGCGGTAAAACTTTTAGGTATATGCTAACTAATCCTCCTTTTGGAGTTGATTGGAAAAAACAAGAAAAGTATATTCGTGATGAGTATGAGAAAGAAGGATATGATGGCAGGTTTGGAGCAGGGCTTCCTAGGGTATCTGATGGTTCTCTATTATTTTTACAACACCTCATATCAAAGATGAGACAAGATGAAAAAGGCAGCCGTATTGCCATCATTTTTAATGGTTCACCACTATTTACTGGAGATGCAGGTTCGGGTGAATCTGAAATTAGACGCTGGATAATTGAAAATGACATGTTGGAAGGAATTATAGCACTTCCTGACCAATTATTCTATAACACAGGTATTTCTACTTATATATGGATAGTAACTAATCGAAAAAATAGTGATCCAATGAGAGGACCTGTAAGAACAGGGAAGATACAGCTGGTTAATGCGGTGGATTTCTATCAGAAAATGAGAAAAAGTCTTGGCAATAAGAGAAATGAAATTACTGAGGAGCAAATAAAGGAAATTACCAGAATATATGGAGAGTTTAAGGAAAATGAATACTGCAAGATTTTTGATAATGAAGACTTTGGATATCAAAAAATAGTTGTTGAAAGACCTTTAAGGCTTAATTTTCAGGTGACTGAAGAAAGGATTAACAATTTATATAATGAAACAGCCTTTAATAATCTAGCAAAGTCAAGAAAAAAAGGTGAAGCAGGGCTTAAAGAAATAGAAGAAGGTAAAAAACTGCAACAACAAATAATAGAGATTTTAAAAACAATGGACTCCAATATTGTTTATAAAAACAGAGACGAGTTTACTAAGATACTTAAAAAGGCTTTTAAAGATAGTGATATTAAATTAAATAATACATTGCTGAAGGCTATTTTATCCGCCTTATCTGAAAGAGATGAAACAGCAGATATTTGCGTAGACAGCAAAGGCAATCCTGAACCAGACCCTGAATTGAGAGATACTGAGAATGTACCATTAAAAGAAGATATACATGAATATTTTCAGCGAGAAGTAAAACCACATGTACCTGATGCTTGGATAGATGAAAGCAAGACTAAAATTGGATACGAGATACCCTTCACAAGGCATTTTTACAAATACCAGCCCCTAAGACCTTCTGAAGAGATTATGAAAGAAATAATAGAACTAGAAAAGAGTATATCAGAGAAGTTGAAGAAGGTGATGGGCAATGAGTAAGTATAAGAGGTATGAAAAGTATAAGGATTCAGGGGTTGAGTGGATAGGGGAGATACCGGAGGAGTGGGAGTTAATAAAAATAAAATTTGTTGGTACTATATATTCTGGAAATGGTTTTAAAGAAGAGTTGCAAGGAAAAACAGAGGGGGATTATCCGTTTTTTAAAGTAAGTGATATAAATGGTAATGGTAAATTAGCAATATCATCAAATAATTATGTTGACGAAGACGATGTGGTGAATAACGGATGGAATATAATACCAAAAAATTCCATTTTATTTCCTAAAATAGGAGAGGCTTTGAAAAAGAATCATAGAAAGATAAATGCTTGTAGTTGCTTAATTGATAATAACATTGCAGCAATAAAAACAAATGAAAGAATAATAGATTTTAATTACTTTTATTATTATTTTTGCTGTGTTAATGCTGAATGGTTTGTGAACCCAGGTGCAGTTCCATCCATAAATAATGCTTATTTGAAGAACTTTATGGTATTATTGCCTTCTAAAAATGAACAAACCGCCATTGCCAATTTTCTTGATCAAAAAACTGCTGAAATAGATGATTTGATTGCTGATAAAGAAAAATTAATTGAACTATTACAGGAAAAACGACAGGCTATTATAACTGAAGCCGTTACCAAAGGACTTAACCCAAATGTTAAGATAAAGGATTCAGGGATCGAGTGGATAGGGGAGATACCAGAGCATTGGAGTATTACAAAAATGAAATATTTATTAAGCCCTAAAAAATATTCTATCAAAGCAGGTCCTTTTGGTAGTCAGTTAAAAAATGATGACATGGTTAGTGGTGATGTCAAGGTATATAATCAGAAAACAGTTTTAGATAATGATTTTAAATCTGGCGATTATTATATAGAAAACTATAAGTATGAAGAATTAAGAGCCTTTGAAGTATTTTCAGGGGATTTATTAGTTACTACAAGAGGGACTATAGGGAAAACTGCTATTGTGCCTAAAGATGCAGAGAAAGGAATACTGCATCCGTGTTTAATAAAAATTACATTAAACCCCGATAAGGTTTTAAATGAGTATATAAATGTAGTATTTAATAATACAAAAATAGTAACAAACCAAATTATGTTAGAGAGTAACGCTACTACTATTGACGTTATTTATACAGATACATTGAAGAATTTAGTGCTGCCCATTCCACCATTAGAAGAACAAAAATCAATAATAGATTTTGTAGATGCCAAAATTGGTGAAATAGACGGTTTAATATCTAGTATTAATAATCAAATCCAAAAACTAAAAGAATACCGCCAATCCCTTATATCAGAAGCAGTAACAGGTAAAATTGATGTAAGAGAATTTCAGAATAAGAATGAGGTGATTTTTAGAAATGAATAAGATAACAGCCCATGCAGTAAATTTACGCACATTGCTGAATAACAAATATACGGTTCAATACTATCAGCGAGAATATAATTGGGGAACAAAACAGATTGAAGAGTTGATAGAGGATTTAACCAATGAGTTTTTTGAGTTCTATAAAGAAGGTGACAGGCAGATTGATGTAAGGAATTATGGGAATTACTTTCTCGGTCCCATTATCCTTACTAATGACAATGCAATTATAGATGGACAGCAGAGATTGTCATCATTAACACTGCTTCTTATTTATCTAAATAATCTACAGAAACAGCAGGCGAATTTACCTAAAGTCAATATTGATAACTATATCTATTCTGAAATGTATGGACAAAAGACATTTTGTATTAATGTTCCTGAAAGGGAGGCCTGTTTAGCATCTTTATTTGAAACAGGTGATTATGATATTACCAATGAGCAATCAGAGAGTGTTAGAAATCTTTATAACCGTTATAAAGATATTGAGCGGATTTTTCCAGATGAATTAAAAGGGGACCCTCTTCCAGTATTTATTGAATGGTTAATTGATAATGTATCTTTAGTACAGATACGGACTGATTCAGAGCAGGATGCCCATAAAGTGTTTGTAACTATGAATGATAGAGGGCTGCGACTTACTCCTACAGAAATGTTAAAAGGCTATCTTCTTTCCATGATTGATGACAACACTATTAGAAATAAGGCGAATGATTTATGGAAGAGTAAAGTAGTACAATTGAAAGATATGGAAAAAGACGGTGATGCAGACTTTATAAAGAATTGGTTAAGAGCACAGTATGCACAAACTATTAGAGAAGGTAAGAAAGATGCAGAAAACAAGGATTTTGATAACATAGGTACAACATTTCATAAATGGGTCCAAGAAAATAGGTCTATTATAGGTTTAAATAGCAGTATAGACTTTGAGAATTTTATATTGAAAAAATTTAATATGTATTCAGATATCTACATACGTTTAAAGGATTATTCACGTAACTTTAATAAAGAATATGAGTATGTATTTTATAATGCAGACAGAGGATTTACACTACAGTATCAGATTATATTATCTGCTATTAGAAGTGATGATACACGTGATATTATTGATAAGAAGATTAAAATGGTTTCTTGCTTTATTGATCAATTTATATCCATAAGAGTTTTTAATTTCAAGACAGTTGATTATTCATCTATTAGATATACAGTATTTAATATAACAAAAATGATACGTAATAAGGATATTAATCAATTAGCGGAAATATTAAAGGGCTATATAAATAGTATGGACTTGACTCTTGAAGGTATTGATGGTTTTTATTTAAATCAGTTCACAAAAAGATACATGCTTCATATTCTTGCAAGAATGACACATTACATAGAGGAACAAAGTGGTATCAACAGCAATTTTGCCGACTATGTGAATAGAGAGCAAAAAAATCCTTATGATATTGAACATATTTGGGCTGATGACTATACTCAGGGGAACCATCAACAGGATTTCTCAACGGAAGAAGAATTTAAACAGTTTAGAAATAGATTTGGAGGTCTACTAATACTTCCTAAAGATAAAAACAGAAGTTTACAGGATATGGAATATAGCAAGAAAGTAATTAAGTATGATAGTGAAAACCTATTGGCTAGGACATTAAATAAGAATTGCTATAGTAATAATCCACTATTTTTACGCTTTATGAACGAAACACAATTACCCTTTAAGCCATATGATCAGTTTGATAAAAAGGCATTAATAGAGAGGCAGTCCCTCTATAAAGAGATATGCAAAAATATATGGGATGTAAATAAAATTGATTTATTAGCAAATAGTTAATAAAGGGGTGGGGGAAGTGGCTAGAACTCCGGAGGAACTTAGGGAAATAGGCTTTGAGGAATATGTAGAAGAACACTTTATTAAATCAGGATATATTAAGGGCAATCCTGATGACTACAACAAAGAATTTGCAATTGATACTAAACTTCTTTTTGATTTTTTAGAAGATACTCAGCCTAGGAAAATGGAAAGATTAAAGGAAATCTATAAGGACCAGTATCAGTTTAAGGTTCTTAGTCGATTAAATAGAGAACTTAACAACAGAGGTATGATTGATGTATTAAGGCATGGAATCAAAGACTATGGTGTATATTTAGACCTCGCTTATTTTAAACCTGTTAGTAAGTTAAATGATGAAATAGTAAGGCTATATGAAAAGAATAGAATATCTGTTACAAGACAGGTGCACTATAGCACTAAAGATGAAAAGAGTATTGATATGCTCATTTGTATTAATGGGCTTCCTGTCGTTGTGTTGGAACTTAAAAATCCATTTACTGGTCAAACATATGAAGATGCAATAATGCAGTACAAAAAAGATAGAAGCCCCAATGAATTATTGTTCCAGTTTAAGAAAAGAGCCATAGTATTCTTTGCAGTAGACACTCAAGAAGTTTACATGACCACAAAACTTGAAGGAAACAAGACTTTCTTCTTACCCTTTAATAAAGGATGTAATGGTGGAAAGGGCAATCCTGATAATCCTAATGGTTTTAAAACTGCTTATCTCTGGGAAGAGATACTTCAAAAAGATAGTTTAATGGATATATTAAAGAGATTTGTGTTTATAGAAACGAAAGAGAAGAAAGATATAGACGGAAACATCTATATATCAGAAAATGTTATATTCCCAAGGTATCACCAATTAGATGTGGTAAGGAAATTAGAAGCAGATGTAAAAGAGAAGGGCGTAGGAACTAATTATCTCGTACAGCACAGTGCAGGCTCAGGTAAAACCTATTCTATATCCTGGCTTGCTCATAGGCTTGCTAATCTTCATGATAATAATGATAATCCTATATTTGACTCGGTAATTGTTATTACAGATAGACGGGTTTTGGATAAGCAATTACAGGATAGCATTTATCAGTTAGAGCATAAATACGGAGTTGTTGAAAAGATAGATAAAGATTCTAATCAACTAGCAGATGCTTTGAAGAGTGGAGCAAGAATAATTATTTCCACTTTACAAAAGTTCCCATTCATCATTGAAAAAGTTGGAGAATTGGAAAAGCGTAGATATGCAGTAATTATAGATGAAGCTCACTCTAGTAGTGCGGGAGAAAATATGGCTTCTTTAAGAGAAGTTTTATCGGCAAATAGTCTGGAAGAAGCGGCTAAACTGGATGCAGAGTTAGAGGACAAGGAGTATGACCCCGAAGAGGAAATTTTAAAAACAATAAAGAAAAGAGGCAAACAGCCTAATATTAGTTTCTTTGCTTTTACAGCAACACCAAAAGCAAAAACATTAGAGATGTTTGGAACTATAGGTGATGATGGACTTCCTCATCCTTTCCATTTATATTCTATGAGACAAGCTATTGAAGAAGGATTTATACTAGATGTACTACAAAACTATGTTACTTATGAAACCTATTTTAAGTTGGCGAAAAAGATTGAAGAAGACCCAGCTTTTGATAAGGCTAATGCTACAAAAGCACTTACAAGATATGTTAGCCTTCATCCTCATAACATTGCTCAAAAAACTGAAATTATGGTAGAACATTTCAGAAATGTAACTAGGCATAAAATTGGAGGAAGAGCAAAAGCAATGGTAGTAACTAGTTCCAGACTTCATGCCGTTCGCTATAAGCATGCCTTTGATGAATATATTAAAAAGAAGGGTTATAATGACATTAAAACATTAGTGGCCTTTTCAGGAACAGTAAGAGATGATGGTGTAGATTATAAAGAAAGCGATATGAATGGATTTAAAGAGTCAGAGCTCCCAGAGCGTTTTGCTACTGATGAATATCAAATTCTTTTAGTTGCTGAAAAGTATCAGACAGGATTTGACCAACCTCTTTTGCATACTATGTATGTAGATAAAAAGTTGTCGGGAGTTAAAGCAGTACAGACATTGTCAAGGCTTAATCGAACCTGTCCAGGAAAAGAAGATACATTTGTACTTGATTTTGTCAATAAGGCAGAAGATATACAAGAAGCCTTTAAACCTTATTATCAAGCAACTATAGTGGAAGAAGTAACCGAACCAAATCTTCTTTATGACATAGAAAATCAGTTACATGCTTATGGGGTATACTTGAAAGATGAAATAGACAGATTTAATAATATATATTTTAAGTCAAAAGACAAAAAGACCTCTCAAGATAGGGCTATATTAAATTACTTAATAGATAAGGCAGTAGAAAGATTCAAAAAACTAGAAGATCAGCGTAAGCAAGATTTTAGTAGTCAAGCAGCGAAATTTATTAGGCTTTATTCATTTATTTTACAAATTACACCTTTTGAAGATGTTGAACTCCATAAGTTATATGTATATTTAACATATTTGCTTAAAAAACTTCCTAAAGGGAAAGGTTCTACTATCCATCTGGCAGATGAAGTTGCATTAGAGTATTATACTATTAAAAAAACATTTGACGGGAGTATTTCATTAACTCCTGAAGACGGGAATACACCAGTAACACCTGTTAGGTTTGCGGGAACAGTGGTAAAGGAAGAGCAAACAGAGTACCTTTCTACTATTATTGAACGGCTTAATAAGCGATTTGGTACTAATTTTACAAAGGCCGACCAATTATCGGTCGAACAAATAAAAGAGGATTTTGCTGCTGATAAGGATTTGGTACAAAAAGCAAAAACAAATACTATTGATGATTTTAGATTTGCTTATGAGAAAGCGTTTATAGATAAGGTAATTGATAGGATGGGGCAGAATCAATCTTTCTTTACTCGTGTGTTAGATGATGAACAATTTAGAAAGGCACTTATGGAGTATATGTTGGTTGAGACCTATGAAAAATTAAGAAAAGTTGCAGAATGATTTTGATATAAAAGTATCAAGAATTAATACGTTTTAAATATTATACAAAAAATATAATCAAGGAACATATCTCTTTCTACGGCAGTTTAATTAGAATGACGTAGGGGGAGATGTATTTTTTTAGGCTCTTTGTCAATATTTGGGGTGGGATTTTTATCAATCCCGCTCCATTACTATTTATAACCTCATTTTTGTATAATGAATGAGATTGATAGAGTTACATGTATTTTTGAGTGCACTTAATAAACCTAGCTAAAATGTAGGCTTCTTACAGGTATTCACTTTTAAGATGTTTACCTAGTACAGTGAAGAATCCTATTGCGAAATCTATAAAAGTTTTTAAGTCCAAAAGATATTCGCTTTAACACCTTGATCTTATTGTTGAAACCTTCAGTTGGGCCGTTAGTATAACCATATTTAAAAGCATTTTTAATTTCATTATGCCATCTTCTATATGTATCTGCACACTTCTCAAACTCTGGTATTCCAGAGCTTTCTGCATTTTGAATCCACTTAGCTAATTCCCTACACTGATACTTTCCAGTCTCTGCATTACCCTTAAATTCATCAATACAGAGAACCTTAGGTAGTGTAGGAATACCATAATTAATATGATTAAAAATACGAATAACAGTAGAAACAGAAACATTAGCAGATTTAGCCACAGAAGTTAGACTAGTTAGCTTAGTAAGCTCTTGGCAAACAAAAAATGCTAATCGATTAGTCATGCGTTGATAACGAGGCAGAAAGTTATATGACTCATAAAACCTCTTTCCACAAGAGCAAACATACCTTCTTTTGCGAAGTACAAGGTAGGTGTGCTTAAACTGTAAAGGTAAATCCTTAATTGTTTGTTCTCTATAATCATGAATTCTAGAGGTTTTAGAGCCACAAGCAGGACAAGTATGTTTTCGTGGTTCGGTTGTAATATAGATCTTAACAAAAGAATTACCATGTGATATTTTAGTTACTTTAATCCCTTTTAAATTTAATAGTTGTGTGATAAAATTAGATTGCACTTGTGAATAAACCTCCTTTTTATGTTTGTTTGGGCAATTAACATTTTAGCAGGTTTATTTCACGAGTGCATTTTATTTTTAGGGAAAAATAAATGTTGGAGTACATTTTTTTATACACCCCAACATTTATTATAGATCCAATTTGTAATCAATAAAGTGATGAGGTGTATTTTTATGGTAGATGGTATTTTAAATAAAATCACCAAGGAACTGGAGGGTATCCCTGGAGTTGTAGGGGTAGTATTAGGAGGTTCCAGAGCAAGGGGGAACCACCATGAGAGATCAGATATAGATATTGGAATATACTATGATGAATCCGAAGGCTTTGATGTAGGCCAATTAAATAAAGTTGCTGCCAAGCTAGATGATGAGCATAGGGAAGGATTAGTTACCCCATTAGGCCAGTGGGGACCATGGGTAAATGCTGGAGGATGGCTCATAATTAATGGATATCATGTAGATTTCATATTGCGGGATATAAAAAGGGTATCTCAAGTTATTGATGATTGTTTAGCAGGAAGAGTCTCTATCCACTATCAAACTGGTCACCCTCATGGATATCTAAATGCCATGTACATGGGAGAAATCTCTATATGTAAGATACTATTGGATCCAAAAGGCAAAATATCCCAGTTAAAATCAAAAACTTATCCTTATCCAAAAGCTTTAAAAGAGGCTATAACAAGATATTTCATGTTTGAGGCTTCTTTTTCTCTGATGTTTGCTGAGGATAATGTGGAGAAGGATGATATCTACTATATATGTGGTCATTGTTTTAGGAGCATATCCTGTTTAAACCAAGTTATATTTGCTTTAAATGATGAGTATTGCATAAACGAAAAAAAGGCAGTTAAGATGATTGAAGGCTTTAAAATAAAACCTAAGGATTATAAAGAAAGGGTGGATAGGATAATTACGTTGCTTTCATCTGACAAAGAGAGCACAAAAAAAGGAGTAAATATGCTCAGAGATATTATTTTTGAAACGGAAATGTTAGTTGGCAATATTGGGAAGGATTAATGATAAAGTAGGGGCGGATTGAGTAAATATAATTTAATATGTGATTAGATGCAATAAAATGCTCTTTTCTGGAAAGACTAGTAATGTCACAAGCCAGAAAAGAGTTTTTTTATGCCAAAATAAATTTAAAAAAAATTTATAAATTGCAATATTAAATGCAACACCTAATGAAAATCATGTAGATATAGGATTTGGAACAAATCATATATAACCTTAAGCCCATCTTAGTTAACAAATTGAGCGGAGGTCGTGATTTGTCAAGG